>ERZ780223.74-NODE-74-length-105198-cov-17.665617_pt1 | contig 105198 bp, 82 predicted proteins | sample MGYA00511016_ERZ780223 | MGnify/ENA primary metagenome ERZ780223 (study PRJEB29588, sample SAMEA2159032) | human gut metagenome | biome: human gut; feature: human-associated habitat; material: faeces | place: Denmark | collected 2008/2010 ... | reverse complement strand
AATAAAGAATTTGCGGAAGATATGGCAAAGTTACGAAAAGAGTTAGAGAATATCACAGTGAAGAAAAGATGGTTGCGGCGTAAGGGCTAGACATATGATAGTATCTCCTATATAATAAGAAGAAAGTGATGTTATGTAGGATGGATTAAACATGTGTAAAGAAAGATGTGTGAAAGGTACTAACCATAAACAGAATCGAGGTAAAATCGAACAAATTTTACAGTAACAATAGTCAACGGAGGGTTATAATATGAGCTTAATTCAAGCAATTATTACTGATAAATATGCAATGCTGTGCAGTGACACAAAGGCGTATACACTAAGCGGTACACACGTAGACGATTGCCATAAGATCATACCAATTGGGAACGGCATTATGTTTGGTTGTACCGGCAAGGTTAGTGATAATTATGAACTGTTTGAAGATTATTGTGAGTGTGATGGTGTTAGGTTCTCTTCACGCAATTTTGAAACTTCTCTTTCATACAATAAAGTCATCAAACGATTAACGTCTAAATATGACAAACTAGAACGTAAATTTAATGCCGGCAAGAAATATGAAATATGCAGCATTGTATGTGGCTATAATGATGAGAAGGAAAGATTTGAAACGATCATATTTGCGCTACATCATGATAAGAGGATTAAGAACGGAATATTCTTTTACCATCAATCAATTAGAAGCCCGTATAAGATTACAACGTGCGGCAACATTTATCATCATGCTACATTAGATAATCTAGCCGAAGACACATATTATGACTGTGGAGATGAAGTAACAATACGTCAATGGAAAAATATGTTTCAAGATGTATTAGACGACGGTATTACGTTTGATCATACGATTAATGATAAAGCTGATTTTGTAACTATACGGAAAGTCCGAAATGCTGATGGAACAATGAGGCTAAAATGCAGCAAATAGTATAACATAAGTAAAATATAGATATTCAAGGCGGTCAAGCTCATTACTTGGCTGTCTTTTTAATTTTAAATATAGGAGGTGATTTAACGGATGTATGCGACTAATTTTGAATTTAACGGTGTACAAGCTGTTGATATGGGTCTGGTTATGGGGACGTGGAATGGAGATGGAGAAGATGGCGAGATCGGTTGCAAGGTGACATTTAACACTTCAAAGCCAATTAATTGTAATGAATGGAATATACATGGTTCTCATTATGAAGAACCGTTGACTATTGAATGGTCATGTATGAAAAATATATGTGACTTGACAGACAATGAAGACATGGTGATTACTCCGGCGGAACAGGCTTATTTCCATAGGTGGCTAGAGTGTCTGGGAAAATATCAATACTTGCGTTTCTTTCAAGACGATTACGAAGATATTTACTATTACTGCACTATCTCAATTACATGGAACAAGGTCGGTGGTAAAATTTTGGGATTCAAACTGACGGCTACATGTAATGCGCCGCACGGATATTCCGAGGTACAATTTATCAACAAAGAGAATATCGGTACGGGTGATACATTTACATTATATAGTGACTCTGATGATATTGGTGCACAAGTATTTGATTCAATCGAAATACAGGCATTAGGTGATGGAGCTGTTAATATAACTAATGATCTTGACATTGAATATTCTATGCATAATATAGCTATGAATATTGACAATTGTAAAACAAATGAGGTTATATTAATAAACGGCAAAACAAAGCAGATTACAACGGATAGAACAGATCATGATGATTTGGCTGATGATTACAACTACTACCCTATTCGACTGGTTAATTATGACAATCTTGTATCCCCGACTCTAGATGGTTATTCCGGCACAATTTCCCAAAACAGAACAAATACATACACAAATCATGGTGTGCCTTGCAATATAAATCTTTCATATAGATCAATTAGATGGGCGGTGATATAAAATGAATCAACATACTTATGATGCAATTAAATTCAAATTTAGGAGAAATAGAGATGACTCGCTTGAAACTCCGAAAATCTTTCTAGTAACACGATCATTAAAGAAGATTGGTGAAATTTATCCGGTCAATAATTTGAATCTGCCGCTTGTATTTAATGAAGCAAATACAGCTACGTTTACCATTTATAAAGAAAATGATTCGATTGTAATGCCATTGTTTGACAAAATAAAGAATTTGTCTGTGATCTTGATCGAAGGAGTTGGTTATTTCCAGATATCACTTCCTACAAAAGAAACTGATTGTGTCCAAAAAGATATAACAGCAACGGCGTTGCAAGAATCAGAGTTAAGTCAGACTAATATTACTATTGAGGTGAATACCGATGACGATTTAGAAGTTCAAAAATATATGCCAACTACATTTTATAATCCGTCGATACCGGCACAGAGTTTATTAAACAGAGTTATCGCTGATGCCGCACCGCATTATAAAATCGGACACGTTGATGATAGCTTATGGGATATACAGCAAGAGTTTTCAGCTTCGGACGAGGATGTATGGAGTTTCTTTACTAAAATTGCAGATGAAATTGGATGCATATTTATTTGTGATCCATTTTCTCGTACTATTAATGTATTTGACATGCAGTATCATTGCGTCAACACTGAATACCATGACAAAAAAGATGATGATGGTAATTTTGTCAATGAACATAATAAGAGACATATTATTGATGGTGTATGTACGATTTGTGGTGCGAAAGCAGAGGAAGGATATGGTCTCAACTCTTCTACTTTTGTAGATACAACAAATCTTGCATCTGAAATTCAGGACTCCATTGAGACGGATAAAATTAAGAATTGTTTTAAGATTACCGGTGGTGACGATATTGTTAATAATATGATTCGTCAGCGTATCATTGGAAATACGAATAGAATTTGGTGCATGAGCAAAGATCAAATTGAAGAAATGAGTGAGCCGCTGCAAAAGAAATGGACAGAATATCAGGCACTTCTTGCTGAATATCAAGATGATTTTGCTATGCTGTGGAATCGATGGAATAAATATACCGATGAGATTATGTATTGGCAGTCAGGTCGTTCTCCTATCATAGAGGGAATCCCCGGCACGGAAGATGCGGCAGGGTATTGTAAAAAGATATACAATGATTTAATATCTCAGATTACCTATGGATGTGTGCGCAGCAAGAATACGACTTTGCAAAAGTTATCTAAAGATATCTTAGATTATGCTACTCTCCTGTGTCCAACAGGCTATGCTGTAAAATGGCAACAAGATGCAAATGCTAATGATAAAGTGCGCATTATAGAACAAGAGAATAATGCTCCGATTACAAAATGGGGTGGATATTTATACGTATATTTGAAGAATTATCCTGATCCTGAGGATGAATCAAAAGATAAATATTTCTATAAGCCAGAAACAGAATGGATTCTGTCAGTTCGATGCGGTGATGATAGTTTCAAATATATAACAGTAGATGGGCAAAAGGTTTTTAGCAATGAGTATTATGAATATTTGAAGCGTATGATGGATATTCAGTTGGCTAATCTTGATATCACATTCGACCCAAAATACTACGATGATCCCAAAGAAGAAGCGAAGCATCTAAATGATAGTGATTATTATAAAAATTATTATGCCGGCTATTGTCCACATTGCCATTCGCATACGGTAGTTCAAGGCAGATGCACTGCATGTGACAGCACTGATGTGCAAGAAGGATATTCTATCAATCGTTTATCAGGCATCAGAGATGGGTATAGACAAGTTACCGTGTTATTGGGTGAGCTAGACAGTACGGTTAATGATAGCAATTTATTCTATCAGCTCGTTGTTGACAATGAACCAGATAAGGTATCTCCTAAAATGATGTTTGAAACACTTACGGCTAAATATTCTGTGATGGCTGATTATATAGATGAATTGATCAAAAATTACACCGATAAAGTTGACGCCCTAAAGGTTGAACAGAATCATGCTCAATTGGGGATTACAACAATCAACGGTATTTGTAATTTTAAGAATTATCTTGGAGACGATTTATATTATGAGTTCTTGTCTTTCAAGCGTGAGCAGGTGTATAGTAATGATAATTTCACATCAGAAACCATTGACGAAGCCACTCTTATGCAAAATGTAGAGGAGTTGATCCGTGATGCAAAAGAAGAGGCGGCGAAGGCTTGTCAATTTGAACATACGATTACTATGTCGTTGAGCAACTTGATGTCATTAATTCAATACACCGATGTGTATGATGCGTTTGCTCTTGGAAATTATTTTCGGATTCGTATAGACGGTAAAGATATTAAACTTCGTATTATATCAATGAGTATAGATTTTGAAAATATTGAGTCATGTGAAATTACTTTTGCTGATGCATCTATAGTTACAAATGAAGCAAGTAAAATTGGCAGCACGATCAAACAAGCGGCAAGTTTGGCTACATCATACGAAACAGCAAAAAAGCAAATTGATAAGAATACATCCATTTCTACGGCATTTAATAAAATGTTGGATGAAGGATTATCAATGACACAAACTCACATTATGAGTACGAATAATGCCGAAGTTTTATTTGACAATTGTGGATTACTCGGCAGACAGTTTAATACCGATACAAACAATTACGAACCATCTCAGACAAGGTTAAATGGGCGTGGACTGTTATTTACGAACGATAATTGGAAAACTCCAAATATAGCAATTGGAGAAATTGTTTGGAATGGCAAACAGATTACAGGTATTATTGCCAAAAATCTGATAGGTGAAATGATTATTGGAAATAATTTAGAAATCTCCAATCAGTCCGGCAGTTATACAATCACCAATGATGGATTTAAGATGACTCAAGGAACGAAATATATTGAGATGAATCCATCTAAGCCATACTTCAAGTTAAATAACGGGACTGAGACTTTATTTGATTTTAACGGTGATGGCAATGGTAATTTGACGTTTGGATCAAGTGTAAAACTTAATTGGGCAAATATAGAAGATCAGCCGGATATACTCGACTCTAATACGGTGACGGAAATTACACGTAACACGATTACAACAGAAACATTGGTAGCTAACGATCTTACAGCAGGAAGCGTTATCACTCAGACAGATGAGTATAGAACCGCTATACAAGCAGGTGTAACGACGATTGATTATTTGAAAACAGATTATAAACAGCCTGATTACAGTGAAATTGTTGATATTGAATCTATTATCGATGAAGACATGTTTGGTTTATATATGAATGCATCGTACAATAAAACAAGCAGTAATTCCGGTGCATTGAATTATAGATACCATTCCGCCTTTTCTCCTAGTACAGTTCTATTATATAAGAATCAGCAAACAATTTCAGGAAGACAGTCTTTACAATCAACGTATATGACTCCGGACGGTTTATTTATCAACAACAAAAAGACCACATCTTCTTTTGTGTGGGGCACAGAAATTACCTCCGATCACATTAAAACAATTGGAAACGTCATTGGTTATAGTCCATCCTATGTGTCTCAGATAGAGCTGTCTACTGGATTTCAGATTGATAATTCATATATTAGCAACGTCAAAAAAGTACTTGATACGTGTGTGATTGCCATGAAAATAAATGGTACTGTTGCACCTAATGCATGGACTACTATCGCAAAATTACCGGCAGATTGCATCCCTGAGAGTGGTACACCTTTATTTTCTATAGTTACAGACGTAACAGGGCAATATAATTGTGATCTACGTATAATTGGATTTAATACATCTGTAAGTTCCGATGAAGGAGCAATACAGATATTGCAGCATGGATCTGTGGCTGCAACGAAAATTCATATTAATATATCATATCCATTACTTGGAATTTAGAAAGGAAGTGAGAATAAGTGATTACACATGAGATAGACTTAAACGTAAGTCAACCGAACAATAAGCAATTTATCCATATTAATCAGGGTGAATATGATTCGGTTAAAATCGTTGCTCATATTTGGGCAAAAAATAAACCATATACTATCGATGCGGATAAAATTCGTATTGAGGGTAAACTTTCTAGCGGTGCACTTCTTTTTGACGGAGATTCGGCTATTAAGATTATTAAAGAGAATGACACCACCGTATCATTTATTTTAACCAAGCCGATTGCTGCAAGTGTCGGTTCTTTTAATTTTTCACTTCTTTTCTATAAAGGTAGTGATGTATTAAAGAAGACTTTCCCATTTACAATTCGTGTAAGCGGAAACCCGGCAAATAATGTTAAATCCGATGCCGTACTAGATGGTGTGATCAAAAAATTAGAACAGCAGGAACAGGAATATAACCAGCTTGCTACTGTTGCTAAAACCGGGGATTATAATGATTTAATTAACAAACCTAGTGGACTCACCATTACAACCAATTTATTTAAGCCGATACCTTTTATCAATATTCATGGAAAGAAATGTGTTATATTAGTAAATTCTGATAATACTATGACCGTGAAGAACGATAGTACGGATTCACAAACATTCAAAATTGGTACAGCTCATGTAACAAAAGGCACTGTATATAAATTCATATGTTACTCTTCTGATTATGAAAATTTGAAAAACACTAGTGTTCAGATTAACGGAACTGATTATAGTGGATTAGATCATTATGAATATACGGCGGATGTTAGTGGCGATATTGACATATCTATATGTACGAATGCTAATAACATGGGAACTTACACCATTTACCCGATGTTGACTCCAAATTTAGCAGCAACTACCGATGATTATGTACCGCATACGGGAATATATGATGAAATAAATTGGGACGTATCCGAGTTAAATCGTGGTATCTTACGTTATCCAACGCTAAAATTATATGACAATGATAAATATGGTGGTATCACATATAACGGAACTGATAATACACTTTCTGTTTCATATGTTAATAATCAATATCCTAAATTCATCTGTGATGATTTAACAGCCAACGAAACGAAAGTCTCCAATTTGACAGTCGGGGATTGGCTCCCAATAGGTAAATCAGATATTGTGCTTAAAAGATACGATATGAATGATGAAGGAGAGACGTATCTTACTGATACTATTTCGCTGTATGACTTTTACACTAACACATCTAAAAAATTTGATGAGATAGATCATTCTATAGAAAATTTATATGGAACAACTGAATTGTATTTACGTAAAGCTGGGGATTCGATGACGGGTGCGTTGCGGATTTATGTCGATAAGATTAAAGGTAGTGCGGCTACCGGAGCTGATCCTATTGTATTTGCAATTACTCCTGAGCAAAATGTTTCGTTATTCGCGGTCTCAAAAAAGATGATGACACGTAATGGTAGTACGGTATTTTCAAATTATCAGAGTTCATCAAATACAACACATATCAACACATCCAACATTAAATTTTGGAAATCATTTTTTGCGGCAGGAAGTAATACGGATGAAATCACTCTTACTCTTCCATCAAAAACAGGTTCTTTAGCATTAGTAGAAGATCTTCCTTCGAATTACTTTGATACGGATTCAGTTCGTGATGCCAATACTGTTTTAGCAGCACCTGACGGGGTAAATGGCAAAGCGAGTTTTCGTAAATTAGTTGCCGCAGATATCCCGGCGTTGGATTACCTTCCATATAAGAATAAGACTATCAGTGATGAAGTATATTTTGCTAACGATGTATTTTGGGGCAATACCAAAAAGAATATACAGTTTGTATATGATGTAAATCAACAATTTGTCTCATTTGATTATTTTACTTCTGGTGATGGTGGAAGTGCGGGAGGTACGGCAAATTTCATTTGTAACAATTTATCTGGTACAGAAGGAGTTTTTAGAAAAGATGTTAAGATTCCGATTTATCAGATGGATGACGAGGGCGTAGAAACTCTAATTGACACTATAAGCCTGAAATCTTTATATAAATCTTGTAACAATTTGTCCGTCAACAACAATACGGTGACTATAGAACAATTTGGTCAGCAGACTGATTCATTCACGTTAAATCAGAATACGGATGTTACGATTTCTTTAATTCATGATGATACAAAGTTAGATGTCGCTGGCGGTGAGGTGTCGGGTGATTTATATGTTGCCGGCACATTAGGACTTGGTAATGCATCTGAATACACATATATTGATTATAACGATAATGAAGTATCTTTTAACAAGGTCAACAATATTTCTGGTAAAGTATTGGGAGTCCGAGGAGACTATTTTAAGACGGCAAATGTATCTGTTGGCGACGATGTGATGTTAAACGAATATGGTGAGATGAATGACGAGGGTGAACGACCTCTAAAACGCACTATTAGTCTCAGCGATTTGTGTAATCGTATAGAAAAAATTGAAGCTGCGCTAGAAAATCTTGGTTATATGGATTCGAACATCGTAAGTCAAGCTATTAGCACGGCGTTAGATGAAAATAATTAGAAAGGAGGCACAAAATGGCTGAAAAGAAGCATGTTATTGAATATACTGACATAATTAAGGCATTTGAAAAGGTTAAGGAAAAGTTAAAAAATAAATCTAATAAAGGACATCAACATGGAAATGCAGATATTACAGACATTGATGCTTCTAAAATTAAATCCGGCACTATTGATATAGATCGTCTCCCTAAAGGGGCGATTGAACGTATGGTGTATGTGAAAGACGATGCAGCACGATTTGCTCTTACTACCAATACTACACAGAATGGTGATACGGTAAAAGTTACAAGCACAAAGAAGATGTTTTATGTTATTGACGACACAAAACTGTCAAGCGAAGCTGGCTATGAACCATATACAGCAGAGTCCGCTTCGGCTGTACCTTGGAGTGGTGTCACCGGCAAACCTACAACATTTACGCCAGAAGCACACACTCATGCCATATCTGATGTGACAGATTTACAAGAGACTCTTACCGGACTGAGACAAGATGTAAATGCTAAGCCGAGCAAAGATACTAATACTACGTACTCTCTCATTCAAGATTCGGCTGACGGGCATAAATTAACATTTAAAGGGTCTGATGGCAGTACGACAACGGTAACCATTCCAGACAATGATCATAATGATAACACAACCTATAGTCTCAAGAAAACAGGAAGCAAGATACAGCTTATTGGCAGTGACGGAAGTACAACGGAAGTCACCGATGATAACACGACATATGACTTGGATGCGATGATAAACGCCCTACCTGTGGGTACGGATGATCCTGTTGATAATGACTACTACGTATCACAGTATGCAGATGGTGGAACAAGTAACACTAGATATTATCGCAGACCTGTTAGCAAGTTATGGAATTATATCAAGACAAAACTTGCTACTGTAGCGACTAGCGGTAGTTATACAGACCTGTCTAATAAGCCGACCATAGGCAACGGTAAGGTTACGGTCAACCAAAATGGTACGACTAAAGGCACATTTACCATGAATCAGACAGGCGATACTATTATCAATCTTACCGACAGTGACACAAACACATGGCGTGACGTGGTAGACAGTTTGGACAGCACGAGAACCGATGCTAGTTTGAGTGCAAACCAAGGTAGAGTGCTGAATGATAAGTTTGCTAATTATTTACCATTGCATGGTACAGCCGACATCGCTACATCGGTAACGGATTATGGCGATACAGCAAAACATATACAAATTGGATTTAGTGGTGCTGGTATTACTGGTGATGATATTAAGTATATTGCAGGATATACAAGTGGCGATGGCGGTAATCTATCTGCTAAAATCAAGGATATATCCAAAGACGCTCTGAAATCATGGCTCGGTCTTGGCTCTAGGGCATATGATTCCACTAACTATCTGCCGTTGAGCGGTGGTACAATTACAGGGAGAATTGTTAAAAATACGAATGGTTCATGGATAGGCGATAGAGATAGGGCTGTTGTGTATTCTATGTATCCGGGAGATGACAGCTATGGTTGTGTAGCATGTATGCCTACAAAGAATGGTTCATGGTCAATGGGTAATTTAGGTGGAGTGGAACACTTAATATTTAACTATGCTCCAGATGCAAATTATAGTGCCAATAAAAACGAAACCACTCATGTGTACTTGCGTCCAGTTGAAGGTACAATTGCTCTTACCAGTGATATTCCGACATCTCTTCCTGCATCTGATGTATACGCATGGGCAAAGGCTTCCAGCAAACCAAGTTACTCTTGGAGTGAAATCGGTGGTAGACCCACTACTCTTAGCTCTTTTACCAATGACAGTGGGTTTATCACGGGGAGCGATTCGAGATTAACCAATGCTCGTCCGGCATCAGATGTTTATTCATGGGCTAAAGCAAGTTCAAAACCTAGCTATACTTGGACTGAGATTAGTAACAAACCTGATATGCCTAGTATTTCTAAAGATACACCTACTAGAACTAATTGGACGATCAGCTCAGAATATAACTGTGTTGTATACAGAATTGGTGATTTTTGTCTAGCTGTTGTTGCTGTTACAGGAACTATATATCCTAGGCAATGGTTACCTGCCGCCAAGCTATCAAAGGATTTTACACCACACACACAATCAAGCATAGTAATATGTAGTGTGAGCGGAAGCGATCATATGGAATGTATGGTAACAAAAGATGGATATATTAAGATGTGGTGGAGTGGAAGTTCTCCAGCTACATCCGCAAATATTTGTGTGCCTTATTATATGGGATAAGGAAGAAAGGAGCAGTCTATGGATATAAATCCGCAAATTTGTATTGATGCAGATGGATATTATAATACAGATTGGGACAATTCAGAATGGGTAGATTTTCTGGGTGAAATACCATGTGTTGATCCAATTGAATTACTTGGCGCATATAAATACAACAGAGAAACTAAAGATTTGGAATTAGACGAAGTAAAAATGTCTAAACTTCGTAAAGAATATGGCATTGCAGACCCTAACATGCCAAGCATTGAAGACAGGTTAGCGGCGGTTGAGGGCTTAATGCTTGATATGCTAAATAAGGAGTGAGTGAATGAGTAATCTAATTACAGAGGCGACACGTAAAGTCGCCTCTTTTATTGATAAGAAAATATATACAAAAAGCGATAATGGTTGTGGTTATGGGGCTGACGATCTTAATGTTGGCAATATTACTTCTACTGGATTAAATGTAGATGCTGTCAACAGAAAGAACGATATTACCATCACAGATTATAATCTCAATGATGAAGGAGAAGTTGTATCCACAGAAGTAATCAGTTTACGACAACTTAAAGCAGAATTGGATGCTTTGAGAAAGGAATTGAACAAAAATGAGTAATATTACAAAATTTTATTTGATTCAGATTGAACTTGGGCGTATCACTATTGATCAAGTGCCTAAGAAATATAGAACAGATGTAGAAAAAGCTATGGAAGAGTCATCGAAATGATGGCTCTTTTTTAATACAAGAAAGGAGAAAGATTATGAAGATTCATACCAAAATTGCAAAGAAAATTAGTTATGGTGGGAAAAGACCGTATAAGGATATTAAATATATCGTAATTCACTTTACGGCTAATAAGGGAGATACAGCAAAGAATAACGCTGTATTTTACGCTAAAGGTAATACACGTGAAGCCGGCGCACACTTTTTCGTTGATAGCATTGGTGAAATTTGGAAGTCGGTCAACTTAAACCGTATCGCATGGTCTGTTGGCGGTGCCAAATATGGTGACGAATGTAGAGCCGGCGGCGGCAAATACTATGGTCATTGCACCAACTACAATTCTGTATCTATCGAGTTATGCAACCTAACCGGTGCAGCCACGTGGGAACAGATGAAGGCTACACGTGAATTAGTGTTGTATATTCGGAAGAAATGCCCAAATGCTAAGACAATTATTCGTCATTGGGATGTAAATGGCAAACCATGTCCTGCTCCATTTAAGGGGAAATCAAATGAGAAGTGGAGACGTTTTCGTTCGTTTATCACTACAGGATATTGCTTTAAGGCTAAGGTAATTAAGAAAGCGGCAGTACGTAGTTCTGCTAAGGTAACAGCAACGAACCGTATTGGCACAGCTCATGTTGGTCATGTAGTAGAGGTTGGTCGTATTGTAGGTAAATGGGCACGATTGAAAAATAAAACAGCGAGTGGCAAATATAAATATATCGCACTGTCAAAGCTGAAGGAAATCAAATAAATTAAATTGCTTTAAATATAATTTAAGGGTAGAGGCTATTATGCTTCTACCCTATTTTTTACGATTCAATTGGGGTACAAATTGGGGTAACATTTTCAAATTATTTCTGTAAACCCCTGTCGTTATGGGATTCTTATAAAAAATTCAACGGTTCCGGAAACCGTTGCTCTATCCACTGAGCTACAGGTGCAATTAATCAGCGAGAAATATTATAGCATAAGGGAATATAACCGTCAAGGCACGGATCTGGTGTACTTTTAATATTGATAAGCTTCTCTATTCCATTTGCATCAATAATCATCCCACGAATCCTCGTCATCTTCAAAAGCATCATAGGCATCATCGTAATTATCATAATCCGATTTATTATCTTCATAATAACCATCTACATCATAGTCATCCGCATCAAAAGATTTACTCGAAGATCCACTGTTGTAATTTCTGTTATAGGATGAGCTGCTCCCAGATGTACTGCTCCCAGACGAACTGCTCCCGGATGTCGAACTACTGCCGGATGTCGAACTATTACCATATGACGACGTTCCTGACGAGCTGCCACCGGTTGAATAACTCCCTGATGAACTCTTTCCTGTGGAATAATAATGTATATTATATTCTCTTTCGCGATCTTTCTCATTCACCTCATGAACCAATGTAATAAAATATCCAACACCAATTATCGTCAATATAAGCGCTACTATTGTCCAATTAATATTTAACTTCTTTTTCATCATTCTATCCTCCCATACAAACTCTTCTCACACGAAACGATCAAACACAATATCATTATAGCATTCCATCATAATTGCCACAGACTCCATTTTTTTGTAATCAAGAAACGAGCCAGTCGTAAGACTGTCTCGTTTCCATTTCATTGTCCTCTTAAATCGTCATGTCGATATGCTGTCCTAAATGGGGAGTCACAGAAGTCTCCATCATTTTAGTCAGTTCCGCAGCCTGTTCCTGATAGGTATCCATCGTCATATCAAGAACTGCCGTGCTGACATTAGTCATCAACTGATTGCCTGCCATCGCGATCGACATATCGGCAATACTATTTACCATATCCATAAAATCCACTCCTTTGCTGTTTAAGCAAAACTCTTTTTCCTATTATACACGATTTCCAACTCTTTTTAAATAGCTACTTAGTACAAACTTGTAATAACTTCCCATTCCTCAAATTTTTTCACAACCTCATATTGCTTAATAAGTGATATGTATTAAGCTATCCGTTGCAGATCTGCAATGTTTTATTGACACAGGAATAATAATAAACGGCATCCGATAATACTTCATCCTGCTCAACATACTGCGCGTTGACCTCCGTAACCATCTCACACAATTCTTTCCGAGACATTGTTGCATTTTCCGGCATAATGATCATTTCGTGGATGCTGCTAGGCAGCAAATAATAATTGCCTCCTATATTTTCTCCTATATGCTGTAAGCATTGCGGATACAAAACAACCGCCGCACCATTAATCTTCGACGAATTTGTTAGAACATATGGATCACCTTCGCGACTTTTTGCCCAAAACGCTCGATTCCCCCAAATATTTTCATCCCCCGTCTGCATAATATCATCCAAGGAGCTTTCATGATCTGTCTGCTGAAAGAACTCATATAACATAGTTTCCATACGACATATAGAAATCGGGAAACGCTTCATCGTATTGTTTTGTGCGATCGTAAACAACGTCTGATGATCCAATCCCCATTTCTGCATTAGATCAAGGCTGATCCGGAAAGAGGCAATTCCATGTTCATCCTGCACCATCAGACAATGAAAGGTGATTGCCAGATCCATAAATGGAATGTAAGGAACTTCCGCCAACTGCTCTTCATTTTTCTCTAAAGATACCACGCGGTAAATAATTTGTTCCCGACACGCCTCCAATGTAAGATTCTCACTGTCGAACCGATTGTTTTTGGCTGTTTCGTGATAGGTCGAAACAATGTCGGCTACTAACTGTTCCATCGTCTCTCCCTGTTCATATCTTGGATAGAGCTGCTGCATATAAAACTGTGGTGATACATTAGTATCCTCTGTCAATATTACCAAACTATCCAATTCAAGTTGATTGTTTTTGATCACTTTATGCCGTTCGACTTGATATCCCTCCGAAAATTTTTCTTTTACCATCTGTTCCATAACATTTTTAAACTCTTCAAAATCATACATCCTATAATCTCCTCCATACCCTATTTGCTTGATGTACTCTCGACAAAACAAGCTATAACAGCCCGTTTCATCTGTGCTGAATTTGAGGTTTCCCGATACTCCCACCCTATCAAAGCTTATAACCTCGAGAAACCTAATGAACGACTCCATTTGAAAATCCGGTTCTCTTCTATGCTGTCTACAGCTATCATCCCTCTCTTTGCCCTGTTGCACAGCGATGGAAGAAATCGTGTTTTAGTAAAAGGTAGATTTGTCCGATATGGGAACTTATTCTGAAATAAATCATGAATAGAAATACTATATGAAAGCTGCTTTACTCTCTCAATGTGATTATGAACAAAAGACCCTTCAAAAACTTAGAATGTCAATCAGATGATCTGCCTGACAATTGGATTTTCCAGTCCAGCAAACTGAAATCTTGTGTATGTTTCTCACTCACTGGACTAGTAATATCGTACCAAAATGATATCATCCGGGCAATGGACGTATGTACTAATAAAAATGCTCATAAATAGCAATTCTCACAAAGAAAATCAGATAATACAACAATTGACAACCCTGATTTTGTGCAATTTGTCTTTTTTGCTCTTTCAAACCATACAATATGCACAATTTTTTTGCCTAAAATCCCAGAAAATCCCTATAAATTCGTACTTTCAAGTACTTTGTGCGGTGATCGCACACTACACAACAGCAGTTTCAGTTATTAATTAAAGTAAAAAAGACCGCCGGAAGAGTCCTCTCTTCCGACAGTCCGATATCCGATTTATTCGTTAATACGATCTCACCATTTGCAGTCCATGGTCTTACGTGGCAGCAAACTCACTTATACGTATTACTTGCTCAGGAATTCATGAATACCCTTTGCAGCAGCTTTACCGGCTCCCATTGCCAAAATAACCGTAGCAGCACCGGTAACAGCATCACCACCGGCATATACCTTTGCCTTTGATGTCTGACCATTCTGCTCCTCCGCAACGATACATTTACGACGGTTTGTCTCTAATCCCTTCGTTGTCGAAGAGATCAATGGATTTGGGCTGGTTCCCAAAGACATGATAACGGTATCTACATCCAGCGTAAACTCAGATCCGGCAATCTCCACCGGTCTGCGTCTTCCGGATTCATCCGGCTCACCAAGCTCCATACGGATGCATTCCATACCGGAAACGTTACCATCTTCATCGGTAAAGATCTGTGTTGGATTTGTGAGGAGATCAAAAATAATTCCCTCTTCCTTTGCATGATGCACTTCCTCGACACGTGCAGGAAGTTCTTCTTCGCTGCGTCGATATACAATATGAACTTCAGCCCCCAGACGAAGTGCAGTTCTAGCTGCATCCATTGCTACGTTACCACCACCAACAACAGCAACTTTCTTGCCGGCAATGATCGGTGTGTCATAGTTCTCGTCAAAGGCTTTCATAAGGTTACTTCTGGTCAAATACTCATTGGCAGAGAAAACGCCATTGGCATTCTCGCCCGGAATACCCATAAATCTAGGAAGACCTGCACCGGATCCTACGAATACCGCATCGAATCCTTCCTCTTCTAATAACTCATCTATTGTTGTTGCCTTACCGATCACAACGTTTGTCTCAATCTTAACGCCCAGTGACTGTACGTTTTCTACTTCCTTATCTACTACTTTTGTCTTTGGCAGACGGAACTCCGGAATACCATAAGATAATACGCCACCAGCCTTATGCAGCGCCTCAAAAATAGTAACATCGTAACCAAGCTTTGCAAGATCTCCTGCACAGGTAAGTCCTGCAGGTCCGGAACCGATCACAGCAACTTTCTTGCCGTTCTTCGTCTCTGCAGGTGCCGGCTTAATGCCTTCTTCTCTTGCTGTATCTGCAACATAGCGCTCTAGCTTACCGATAGAAACAGCATCACCTTTGATTCCGCGGATACATTTGGACTCACACTGGCTCTCCTGTGGACATACACGACCACATACAGCCGGAAGTGCAGAGTACTTACTGATCACATGATAAGCATCTTCTACACTGCCCTCTACGAGCTTGCCAATAAATCCCGGAATATCAATATTTACCGGACAGCCTTTCACACACTGCGGATTTTTACACTGCAGGCAGCGAGATGCCTCTGCCGTTGCCTCTTCTCTATTGTATCCAAGACATACTTCTTCAAAGTTCTTGGCACGTACCTTCGGGTCCTGCTCACGTACAGGAACTCTCTTCATTACATCTACTTCCATTGTTATCCTCCATTCGAAGTGTTTATTCTATTTTGTTCTATCATTAATGGCACTGGCCACATCCACCGTGATGGGTATCACCTTCCTGCAATTTCAACATTGCTCTGCCTTCTTCTGTCTTGTACATACGCTGACGCAGCATTGCCTGGTCAAAGTCAACCAAATGTCCATCAAACTCAGGTCCATCTACACAGGCAAATTTGATCTCATCGCCAACTTTCAAACGACACGCACCACACATACCTGTTCCATCGACCATAATCGGGTTCATGCTGACGATCGTAGGGATACCGAGCTCTTTTGTAAGCTTACATACAAATTTCATCATGATCATCGGTCCAATCGCTACAACCTTCGTATATTCCTTACCCTGTCCGATCAGATCATTGATCTTGTCACAGCCGTTACCTTTGAACTCATAAGAACCATCATCGGTAGCAATATAAAGATTCGCAGCTACTTTGCGCATCTCATTTTCCAAAATAATAATATCTTTTGTGCGGGCGCCGATAATAACATCGACATCAACACCATGTTCTTTCATCCATTTTACCTGTGGATATACCGGTGCAGTACCTACACCACCACATACAAAAAGGATCTTCTCCTTTTTCAACTCATCTAATGGCATCTTAATCAACTCAGATGCACATCCAAGCGGTCCTACAAAATCCATAAAGGATTCTCCAACCTCATACTTTGCCATCTCCGTAGTAGATGCTCCAACTGTCTGAAATACAATCGTAACACTTCCCTGCTCGCGGTCATAATCACATACCGTAAGCGGAATACGCTCTCCTTTTTCATCGGTCTTGACAATGACAAACTGACCCGGCTGACAGTGTTTTGCCACTCTTGGTGCCTCAATATCCATAAGCCAGATATTATTGGCAAGGTATTCTTTCTTCAAAATTTTAAACATAATGTGCCTCCATTATTTTTTATTGCAGTAACCGAATTTCCCTGTAGTCGCATTATTTTGTCTTCATTCGGATTTACTTTGTATTTACAAAAACGCTTCCAGCCCTGTCTGCGTTGACAAAAAACTGTTGGAATAACGTTTATCACCACTTACATTTTGACCAAACCATTCCGGTGGAACAAACAGATCTGCATCTTCCTCATCCTGAAATTCCACTTCAACAAAACGAAGTCCCTCTAAGGGGCCATGAAATACATCTAATTCCGCAATATGTCCATCTGCTAACGGAATAATATACCGTGTCTTAGAGATCAAGCCGCCATCTACCTTCTGGCGCAGATGCTTATAACTTTCCTCCGGCAGGTTTATCTCATACTCCTGGCACATACGAACATCCGCCCGTCTTTCGCCAATCATTCCATCAAAGGATTTACAGGTCAAAATATACTTGTCATTGCTTCGTCTGATACGCACTACCGGATCCGTGCAGAGATACCCCTGCTCCATTTCCTTTGTCATAGCTCCATCCAAACAAGGCATTTCTTTGATCTGATATTTTTTCTCAATTTCCATGAGCACTTTCCTTATCCACTGCTAACTGCTCTGTCTTTGCGTTTTTATTTTTGCGCAGGCGGATTCCCAACATAACCGCTGCGACGGCAAGAGCAGCACTGACGATATATTTAACGACATACCAAAGCAGCGCACCTCCAAAGGACAGATCAGCAATCCCCTTTGCTAACAAAACACCAATCATATCTTCTCCTCCTTCTTATTATTACCTGCGATTCACCAATTCCTTCGTGATATCATTCCAGTCCAAACCACATTCTGCCATCAGGACCATCATATGATACAGGAAATCTGCAATCTCATAGCGCAGCTCTTCTGCATCCGGATTTTTGGCAGCGATCACAATCTCCGTTGCCTCTTCTCCACATTTCTTAAGAATCTTATCGATTCCCTTATCAAACAGATAATTCGTATACGAACCTTCCTTTGGATGATTTTTTCGTTCCATAATAACGTTGTAATCTTCCATCAATACGGTAAGAGGATTCGTCTGAATATATTCTTTCTTGGCCAATTCTTTGAAAAAACAGCTTCGATTGCCGGTATGACAGGCAGCACCGATCTGACGCACTTTAGCAAGAATCGTATCATTATCACAATCTAACGACAATGATTTAACATACTGAAAATGACCGGAAGTTTCACCCTTTAACCAAAGTTTCTGTCTGCTTCGGCTGAAATATGTCATGCGGCCTGTTTCGATCGTCTTCGCATAAGACTCCTCATTCATATATCCAAGCATAAGAACTTCACCGGTGCGGTAATCCTGCACAATTGCCGGGATCAACCCATTGGCATCCAGCTTAAAATCAGCAAAATCAATCAGGCTTTCAAAAACTTCCACAGCTATACCATTCTGCTTCAATGCACGTTTTGCTTTATAAATATCTTTGTCCTCAAAATAATTAGTTGATACACCGTATACATTGCTATAGGAAAGCAACTCACTTAGATCATTACGGATCAATCCATCTCGGATCAAAACCGTCATTTTGCACTGATCGATCGCATCACTAAAACTCTTTGTCGTATCAATATGCTTTAACACGACCGTGCCAAATCCCTGCTCATAAAAAGCATTGAGCTGTTCCGCATTTTGAAAATCAGCCTTCATGTCAACTTCCACAGCCAGTTTATCACGATCAAAACGGCGCAGGATCTCATTTAATTCTTTCTCCTCCGGCAGCAAAGCCTTACGGATCACAACAGAACTTGCTCCGGTATAGAGTGCCTTTTTGGCATCCTCAAACCGTGATACATAGATTCCAACCGTAAATGGAATGTCGATCTGTTTTTCAATCTCCCGCACGGTAGACAAAAACTCCTCTCTGGAAGCTTCATCTCCGGTATAATTATATAAAAACAATTCGTCCGCTCCCTCACAGGAATAGCGGTTTGCCAACTGAATGACATTTGCAGGATACTCATTCTCTGCATTAATAAAAGGAATTATCTTTTTGTGGTTCATAATCGTCCTCCTATAGGCTTCCTTTGGTTGATAATACATCGGATATACGTCCGTCATAACTCACTGCACGATCCAATGCTTTTGCAAACGACTTAAAAGCAGCCTCAATAATGTGATGATTGTTCTCCCCATCGAGCTGTTTTACATGAAGATTCATGCCTGCTGCATAGCTTACTGCATAAAAGAATTCATGAACCATCTCTGTATCGAACTGTCCCACAGATGGAACTGTAAGGTCCAGATGATAGCGCAGGTATGGTCTGCCTGACAGATCCAATGCACATAGTACTAGCGTTTCATCCATCGGCAAGATGCACTCGCCAAAACGGCAGATGCCCTTTTTATCCCCTATAGCCTGACGGATCGCCTCACCCAAAACAATTCCGGTGTCCTCTATCGTATGATGGCAGTCCACCTCCAGATCACCCTTTGCCTGTACTTCCAGATCAAACAACCCATGTCTGGCAAAACTATTCAACATATGATCAAAGAATCCAATCCCGGTCTGAATAGAAGCTTTCCCTGTTCCATCCAAATTTAAACGGATCGTAATATCCGTTTCTCCGGTCTTTCTTGTCACCTCAGCCTGACGGCACTTCACGTTCTGTTCCATAGGAATCCTCATTTCTTTGCTTTTCCTTTTATTTTACCCGATTTTTCAAAAGTTTGCAATTTGTATTCCAATTATTGTTCGAATCGAACAGCGATTGAATTTGCATGAGCAGTCAGCTTCTCAGCAGTTGCAAAGTCCTCGATATCCTGATGTACCAGCTCCAGTGCCTCTCGGGAATAGGAAATGATACTGGACTTCTTAATAAAGTCATCGACCGACAGTGGAGAGAAAAACTTCGCAGTGCCATTTGTCGGAAGCACATGGTTTGGTCCTGCAAAATAATCACCCAAAGGCTCACTGCTGTACTCTCCTAAGAAAATCGCTCCGGCGTTACGGATTCTCGTCATTGTATCGAATGGATTTTTCGTAACGATCTCTAAATGCTCTGAAGCAATCTCGTTAGCTGTTTCAATCGCCTCTTCCATCGTATCTGCAACCAGAATATAACCGTAAGAATCCAATGATTTTTGGATGATCTCCTGACGGGATAATTTTTTCACAAAACCATCAACTTCTTCGGATACTTTATCAGCCAGCTCTTCGCTAGTCGTGATCAGGATCGCAGATGCCATCTCATCATGTTCTGCCTGTGACAATAAGTCAGCAGCTACATAACGTGGGTTGGCTGTCTCATCTGCCAGTACTAAAATCTCACTCGGGCCGGCGATCGAGTCAATGCTGACATGTCCATATACCGCTTTCTTGGCCAGTGCCACAAAAATATTACCTGGTCCCACGATCTTATCAACCTTTTTGATGCTTTCGGTTCCATATGCCAAAGCACCGATTGCCTGTGCTCCACCCACTTTATAAATCTCATCGACGCCAGCCTCTTTGGCTGCAACCAATGTGATCGGATATACTTTGCCATCTTTTCCCGGCGGTGTTGTCATAACGATACGTTCTACTCCTGCCACCTTTGCCGGAACAATATTCATCAAAACCGATGACGGATATACTGCTTTACCACCCGGAACATATACACCAACACGTTCCAGTGCCGTTACTTTCTGACCTAACAGCGTGCCATCCGGTTTGCTGTCAAACCAACTGTATCGAACCTGTTTCTGGTGGTAATCACGAATATTCACTAACGCCTTACGAATGATTTCAATCAGATGAGAATCTACTTTTTCGTATGCCTCAGCAATTTCTTCTTCGGTAACACGGAAGGTTTCCTCAGTGATCTTTACACCATCAAACTGTTCTGTATACGCAAACAGTGCCTGGTCACCTTCTGCTTTCACTTTATCCAAAATATCGCGAACCGTTGTCTCAAATTTGCTATATTGATTCGGACTTCTTTTCAAAAGATTTTCCAAAATATTTTCGCGCTCTTTTTGTGTCAGCTTTACAATTCTCATCGTAATTTCCTCCTCTTTCTATGTTACTGTGGAATAACTTCCCGCAGATCTCGGATCAACTTTGTAATACGCTCATGCTGCATCTTCATACTCACTTCATTAACAACCACTCTCGCCGATAACGGACAGATCTCTTCCAATACTTCCAAACCGTTTTCACGCAGTGTCGAACCTGTCTCAACAATATCCACGATCACTTCTGACAGACCAACGATTGGAGCAAGCTCTACCGACCCATTCAGTTTAATGATCTCAACTGTCTGATGTTTGACATTATAAAAATAATCCTTTGCAATGCGAGGATACTTGCTTGCCACACGGATCAGGGAACCGTCATTCAAGCGTTCCTTCGCCTCTTTCGGTCCTGCAACACACATACGGCATTTGCCGCAATTGAGATCCAATACTTCGTATAACTTGCGGCCCTCTTCCAAAATGGTATCCTTACCGACTACACCAATATCAGCAGCACCCATTTCAACATAAGTCGGAACATCCGATGCTTTCGAAAGGAAAAACTTAAAACCAAGTTCTTCATTTACAAAGATCAGCTTACGCGTTTTCTCATCCTTCATTTCCTCACATGTAATACCAATCTGCTCTAACAGCGCTAATGTCTGTTTTGCCAAACGCCCTTTTGCCAGGGCAAATGTTATGTATTTCATCGCTATCCTCCTACTTATTTCGCCTCTATCATCTGCTGTTTTTCGCCATCTTTCGTCAGGTAGATCAAAGAATCATTACCGTTGCGTTTTGCGTAAGCAACATATTCTTCAATTTCTTTTTTGGAAGATTTGCGCATCATCTGAACAACTTGTCCACCTTCACGCATTTTCTTAGCCTCCTGCAAAGCCTGCGCACGCACCTCTTTCGGATACACCAAAAGTGTTCCACCAAGTGCAGTCTCTCCAAACAGCTTCTGACGCTCCATTGCGATCATCAACTGGTCTAATACGATAACCAAACCGATTGCCGGCGCCTCTTTGCCAAACTGTGCCACCAAACCGTCATAGCGGCCACCGCTGGCGATCGCCTCACCATTTCCATATGTATAGGCACGGAATACAACTCCTGTATAATAGCTGTAATGACTCAGCATACTGAGATCGATCGTGACATAATCTTCTAAACCATATATCTTTAAGATCTCTTCTAATTTTTCCAAGCGTTCTAATGCTTTATATACGCGCTCGCTCTTACTTCTCGCACGCACAAAATCCGCCGCCTCTTTTAAGTTCTCTAATAGTTCCGGCAGTTTCACAAAGACCTCTTTTAACCCCTGCTGTACCGTGAGCTTTCCTAACAATTCTTCCACGCCAAAGAAGTTTTTGCTCTCGATCAGATCACGCAGCGTCTCGATCGTCTCCTCCTCAAAGCCTGCTTCCTCTACCAAAGCCCGGAACAGATCGGCATGTCCCACTTCGATCTGAAATTCCTTCAAACCGCTCTCTAACAGACATTCTATCGTCAATGCTAACATCTCTGCGTCCGCATCGGAGCTGTCATCCATAAAAAGCTCTGCTCCAACCTGTGTCACTTCCTGCAATTTACCCTTGTATTGTCCGGTACTGACAAAAGTCTGTGCCGTGTAGCAGAAACGCATCTGCTCAGTCTCCTCACGGAAATATTTGGCAACACAGCGTGCGATCGCCGGCGTCATGTCCGGTCGCAATACTAGTGTATTGTTGCCACGGTCAAAAAACTTAAACATCTCATTGGATGCAGCTGTTCCACGTTCTTTATTAAAAATATCAAAATACTCAAACGTCGGTGTCTGCACATTTCGAAATCCATAGGAATGCATCACCTGCTCTAACGAATGCTGTACCTCCAGCTTTCTGGCACAAGCACTGCCATAAATATCCCGCACTCCACCGGGTGTGTGCAACAATTCTGATGCCTTTGTATTTTCTGTTCCTGCCATAAAACAACCATTCCTTTCTAATACATACCTGTCGGTGTCTCTTCTTTTGCGTCATACCCCTTGTCACGAAGCGCCTTTAAGATCTCATTTTTATGCTCCTGTCCAAATGCCTCAAGCGTGATCCGAAGCTCAACTGCCGCATTACGGTTGATGCTGACAAACTGATTATGCTCTAAGCGGATAACATTTCCTTTTTCTTTTGCGATAATATCCGCTACGTTGACAAGTTCACCCGGTCTGTCCGGTAACTGTACGGCAACGGTAAATACTCTGCCGCGGGCGATCAGTCCATGCTGAACGACGGAAGACAACGTAATAATGTCCATATTACCGCCACTTAAGATTGAAACGACCCGTTTGCCTTTGCAGTCGAGATGCTTTAATGCTGCCACAGTAAGCAAGCCTGAGTTTTCTACTAACATCTTATGGTTTTCCAAAATATCTAAGAAATTGACAATCAACTCTTCATCCTCAACAGCAATGATCTCGTCAATATTTTTCTGTATATATGGGAAAATCTTATCTCCCGGAGTCTTAACAGCGGTACCATCCGCAATTGTCTCTACATTTGGCAGTGTAACTACTTTGCCCGCATCTAAAGATGCTTTCATACAGCTTGCGCCTGCCGGCTCTACGCCAATCACTTTGATGTTCGGATTTAACAGCTTAGCAAGTGTTGAAACACCGGCTGCCAGTCCACCACCACCGATCGGGACCAAAATAATGTCTACTGTCGGCAGTTCCTTAAAGATTTCCATTGCAATCGTTCCCTGACCGGTTGCAACGGTTTCATCATTAAACGGATGTACAAAAGTAGCACCGCTCTTCTCTGCCAATTCCAACGCTTTCTGGCAGGCTTCATCGTATACTGATCCATGCAGTACCACGTTAGCGCCATAACCTTTCGTTCGATTCACTTTTATCAACGGCGTCGTTGTCGGCATTACGATCGTTGCCGGAACACCATATAATTTGGCCGCGTAGGCAACTCCCTGCGCATGATTTCCTGCAGATGCCGTAATCAATCCTTTTTCTCTTTCGTCCGATGACATTGTACTGATCTTATAATAAGCGCCTCGCACCTTATAAGCTCCTGTGTACTGCATATTTTCCGGTTTCAGATATACTTTATTTCCTGTCTGTTCTGAAAAGTACTCGCTATAGATCAGATTGGTCGGAAGTACGACTTCCTTAACCTTTTCTGAAGCTTCTTCAAACTTATCTAATGTCATCATGTTACTATCCTCCAATGAATTTTCTTTTTATCCTGTCAATCATTCAAACAGTGCGTCAACAAATTGATCTGCATCAAATTTCTGCAGATCATCAATCTGCTCTCCAATACCAATATATTTCACCGGTACATGCAGCTCTGATTGAATTGCGATCGCAATCCCACCTTTGGCCGTACCATCTAATTTTGTCAAAATGATTCCGGTAATGTCTGCCACTTCGCCAAACTGTTTTGCCTGTGCTAATGCATTCTGTCCCGTCGTTCCATCCAATACAACCAGTGTCTCCCGATGTGCATCCGGATATTCACGTTCAATAATTCGATTGATCTTGCGCAGCTCCTCCATCAAATTTTTCTTGTTATGAAGTCGTCCGGCTGTATCACAGAGCAAAATATCTGCCTTTCTTGCCTTTGCTGCATTTACGGCATCATACACAACTGCTGCCGGATCACCGCCTTCTTGACCGGAGATCAACTCCACGCCTGCACGATTTGCCCATTCGGTAAGCTGTTCAATTGCTGCCGCACGGAATGTGTCAGCAGCTGCAAGTATCACTTTCTTACCATTGTTTTTGAACTGTCCTGCCAACTTGCCTACTGACGTTGTTTTTCCAACGCCGTTGACACCGATCAACAATACTACCGAAGTCTCATTCTCATAGTCATATGCATGTTCATCCACGCGCATCTGATCTTTGATACTGTCGATCAACAGTTGCTTGCAGACACTGATCTCTTTGATCTTCTGCTCTTTGACTTTTTGCTGCAGATTCTCAATGATCTTTGACGTAGTATTTACACCAATATCTGCCATAATAAGCACTTCTTCGAGCTCTTCATAGAAATCATCGTCAATCTCCGAAAAGCCGTTGAATATATTGTCAATTCCAGCGACAAAGTTGTCTCGTGTTTTTGTCAGTCCGTCTTTCAGTCTGCTGAAAAATCCCTTTTTTTCACTCATATTCACTCTCCATGTTATTCTTTTTTATGCACCATCTTACTATATTACCTGTTTTACTGCTAAAATGCAACATCAGATACAATATGTTTCAAATGCCGACAATCTGTCCATCTAATTGGCAATCTCTTTTTCATCCAACAGACTGACAGAAACCAACGTAGATACTCCCTTTTCCTGCATAGTGATACCATACAGGATATCTGCAGCATTCATCGTACCACGTCGATGCGTAATAACGATAAACTGTGTATTTTCGGTCAATTTATGCAGGTAATTGGCATAACGCCCTACATTAGAATCATCCAACGCTGCCTCGATCTCGTCCAACAGACAAAACGGAGATGGTTTCAGACTTTGGATGGCAAAAAGCAGCGCGATCGCTGTCAGAGCTTTCTCTCCACCGGACATCTGCATCATATTTTGCAGTTTCTTTCCCGGCGGCTGGGCAACGATCTTAATGCCTGCCTCAAGGACATCTTCTCCCTCTGTCAACTCCAGTGCTCCACGTCCACCACCAAATAGTTCCTTAAACACTTTATCAAAACGTGTCTGAATTTCAGCAAACTGTTCTTCAAACTGTTTTCTCATCTCAGTATCCAGTTCCTCGATAATGCCGCGTAAGACATCGGCTGCCTTAATGAGATCATCATGCTGGCCGTTAAGCAGTTCATAGCGTTCCATTAGCTCCCGGTACTGTTCAATTGCATTGACATTGACATCCCCTAAGCCTTTGATCTTGCCTTTTAGGGTTTTGATCTGGGCACGCATTTGCGCCCCGGACATATTTAACGCTACACGAATTTCTTCCGCTTTACTAAAGGTCAATTCATACTGCTCCCACATATAGTTCGTGTAAGAATCCATCTTTTCCTGCAGTTTTTCCTGACTGTTGCGCAGGCGGAACACCTCTTTATCCAATGCATTCATCTGCTCCGATAAGCTCTCCCGACGCTCAAAAAAGCCTTTCTGCCTCGTTGTCAGCTCCTCACGTTTCTGCACTTTCTGCTCAACCATCTCTGTCAACGTCGTGATCTGCACAGAAAGCTGATCCATCTGCTGTCTTAAATCCGCGATCTGTGCCTCTTTTTGACGTACCCGCTCATCTGCCTGCATATTATTCCCGGATGCTTCCTCCATCTGCTGGCAAATATTCTGCAGTTCTCCGGCAACACGATTCACATTTTCCTGCTGAAACTGTTTCTTCTGCTCCAATGTTGTATAGTCCAATTGGAGCTGTGCATCTTCTGTCTCTAATTGTCTTTGCTGCTCCCGGACCTGATCAAGCTTGTCCGTACACTCTGCAATGCGCTCTTCGCGGATCTTATTCTGATCCTCATTTTCCTTACGTTGATCCTGCAGCTTATCTAATTCAACCTGCAGCTCCTTTTTCTGTCCCTCGATCCCCTGACTTTCAAAACGAATGTGATCAAGCTGTTCCTTCGCTTGTTCCATATCGCGGTTTGCACGATCATATTGCAATTTTGCAGTATTTTGCTGCAATACCAGTTCTTCTCGCAGGTGATGATTTGTCTCGATCTTCTGACGGATCTGCGCACCATCTTTCTCATACTTGGCAATATCTGCATCGATTTCGGTAAGGCGCGCTTTCCATTTCTTCGTCTGCTGCTCAAGTTCCTCCATCTCGCGGCGTCTTCCCAACAGATTATTGTTGTTACGAAAAGCACCACCGGACATAGAACCACCCGGATTTAAGAGTTCACCCTCTGTCGTAACGATACGTATCGTGTGATGATACTTCTTGGCCAAAGCGATCGCATGATCGATATGATCAACTACAACAAAACGTCCCAGCAAATATTCTACCAATTCTGAGAAGCGATCTTCTGCCTCTACAAGGGTGGATGCCATACCGATCACACCCGGCTCTGCCATAATATTTTGTGCGCGGCTTGCTGCCTTTGTATGTATATTGGTCAACGGCAAAAATGTAGCTCTGCCGTAGCGATTCTTTTTTAAATGAGCGATCATACTTTTGGCGGTCTGCTCATTATCGGTCACGATATTTTGAATGCTACCGCCAAGTGCAGTTTCCACTGCGATCTCATACTTTTTATTTACGCGGATAATATCTGCCACAACTCCGACAATGCCCGGATAATTCGGCTTTTGCTCCATAACACGCTTGATGCTCTGCCCAAACCCCTCATAGCGCTCTGTCATATTTTGCAGAGAACGCAGTCTGGAATGATCCATGTGATACTGTCGCTCCGTCTCCCGGCGCTCGAGATTTAACTGCTCTGTCTGTCCCTGCATATGCTTGACAGAATGTGCGAGTTCTGCTCCGGCATCATCTAACGCTTGTATCTTATCCGAGATCTCCTGCAGATTGCTTTGCTCTCGGTCTAAAATCTCCTGCAAACCGGCCGTTTGCGTTTTATTTTCCAAGATCCGTTTTGTCAGTTCCACTTTTTTGATATTGTTCTGCTCTAACAGCGTTTGAAAGCGTTCTTCCTGCGTCACAACATCCGTATTTGCATCTTTTGCCTGTGCGATCGCCTCATTGTGACCTGCGATCTCCTGCTCGAGAAGTGCGATCTCATTGCCGGTCTTTTCCCTCTTAGCAGTAACATCCTGACGGGACTGTTCCATCTGCTGTAATTTATCTTCAAATTCTTTCGTTTTTGCGCGATGCTCTTCCTGTTCGCTTTCCAGTTCAGACACTTTGGCACGGTAGTTCTCTATCTGCTCACGATAATACAGCTCGCTTTGGCGCACCGCATTAATCTGCTCCTCTAATACTTTTATATCGCCTTCCTGCTGATTCAACTTCACTTTATCAGCACTCAGCGTTTCACGGCATTCTTCCAGATTCCGCGTATGTTTATCCAGTGCCTCTTCTAATTGAATATATTCTGACTTGACCGTTTCATATTCTTCCTTTGTCTTAGCCAGATCTCCATCTGCAATACTTTCCTTCTCGCGAAGTTCCTCCATGGAAGCACTGTTTTCTTTGTAATCCTGCAAAAATACATTGATATCCAGATTGCGCAGCTCATCACGGTAACTCAAATATTCTTTTGCTTTTTCGGATTGCGCCTCCAATGGCTCAACCTGTTTTTCCAACTCCGATAAAATATCTTCGATTCGCACAAGATTTTGCTGCTCTTCCTCTAAATTCTTCTCAGCAACCGTTTTGCGCTTTTTGAACTTCACAATACCGGCAGCCTCGTCAAAAAGCTCGCGACGCTCTTCCGGCTTACCACTTAAGATCTTATCAATCTGACCCTGCCCGATAATAGAATAACCTTCCTTACCAATACCGGTATCTAACAGTAATTCCTGAATATCCCGCAAACGACACGAAGCACCGTTGAGCAGGTACTCGCTTTCACCGGATCGGTATACCCGTCGAGCAATCTTTACCTCTTCATACGGCACTTTCAACTTGTGATCTTCATTATTGATCGTGATCGCCACATACGCAAAGCCCTGTGGCTTACGAAGCTGTGTTCCGGCAAAAATGACATCTTCCATCTTCGCTCCACGAAGCTGTTTGGCACTCTGTTCACCAAGCACCCATCTGACAGCATCCGCCACGTTACTCTTACCACTGCCATTTGGTCCAACGATAGCAGTGATTCCGTTATGGAATTCAAATACTAATTTATTGGCAAACGACTTAAAGCCATGTACCTCCAAACTTTTTAAATACATCCCTTACCTCATTTCTCCCGCAAAGCAAGAATTGCCTCATACGCTGCCGACTGCTCTGCTTTTTTCTTTGTTCTTCCTGTCCCGACCGCTATCTTTTTACCGTTGATCATCGCAGCAACCTCAAATGATTTACAGTGATCCGGTCCGGTTTCTTTCACCAGCTGATATGCCAATGCAAGATGTCTTCCTTGCACAATCTCCTGCAGGATCGTTTTGCTGTCATAAAACAACTTTTTGTTCTCGATATCACGCAGCACAAATGCCTCGACATACTCTTTTGCTCTGGCAAATCCTCCATCCAGATAAACAGCACCGATCGTAGCCTCCATGGCATCGGACAAAATAGAATCCCGCTCTCTGCCCCCGGTGCGATCCTCTCCTTTGCCCAAAAGCAGATAATCTCCCAAAGAAATATCTCGCGCACAAGCTGCCAGCGTCGGTTCACAGACATAACTTGCCCGTATCCTTGTAAGATCTCCCTCTGGTTTCTGCGGATTTTCCTTAAAAATATACTCGCTGGAGATCAACTCTAATACAGCGTCCCCCAAAAACTCCAAACGCTCATTGCATTTATATTTTTTCAGTCGTTTTTCATTTGAATACGAACTGTGAGTCAATGCCGTCACCAACAGATACGGATTTTCAAACGTGTATCCAATCTTTTTTTCAAACTCAATTATCTTTTCCTGTCTCACTGTTCATCATACTCCTTTTTATACAGGTATCATCACAAGATTGCACAGATCCTGTACCGTCTTCACCTGATACACCGCTTCTTCCTCTAAAATAACATCAAACGTGTCTTCCATTCCCATAATGATCTGAAAAACTTCCAGAGAATCCACTCCCAGATCCTCCACCAGCCGCGCTTTGGCATAAATCTGCTCCGAGTCTTTGCCCAGAACTTCTGCAATGATCATCTGCAGCTTTTCAAACTCCATAAGAAACACTCATTCCTTTCCCATCTCATACTATTCGCTAATCTTCCTGCTTTACTGCAAGATTCTCTTTGATCTTTTCATTGATCTGCTCTTCGGTAAACTGCACACACTGCAAAATGCCCATTTTGACATCTTTCGCATTGGAGCTGCCATGCGTTTTAACAACTAACCCTCTCAAGCCAAGCAATGGTGCTCCACCATGATCATCCGTGTTAAACTCTTTCATTGTCTTTTTCAATGCCGGCTTGATCAGCAATGCACCTATCTTACTGCGAAGTGTAGACATGAGCCCCTGCTTCACCTTAGAAAGCAGTGTCCCTGCCAATCCCTCGTATAATTTCAAAATAACATTACCAACAAATGCCTCACATACAATAACATCGGCATCACCCTTCGGAATGTCTCTTGCTTCAATACTTCCGGTAAAATTAATATCTTTACATTCTTTCAATAAAGGATATGTTTCTTTCACCAATTGGTTTCCTTTTTCTTCTTCTGCACCAATATTTACAATAGCAACTTTAGGATTGTCTACTCCAACAACGTGTTTCATATAAATGGATCCCATCTGTGCAAACTGCACCAAATGAGAAGCTCTGGCATCTACATTTGCTCCACAATCGATCAGCAATGCCGGTCCTTTGGCCGTTGGGATCAATGGCGCCAACGGTGCTCGCTCAATACCTTTGATCCTTCCAACGATCATCTGACCACCAACTAATATAGCACCGGTGCTTCCAGCTGATACAAATGCATCTGCCTCGCCTTTTTTAACGAGTTTCATGCCAACTACGATGGAAGAATCCTTCTTTTTGCGAACTGCCATCACCGGTGGCTCGTCAAATCCGATCACTTCCTCTGCATGAACGATCTCTATGCGCTCTTTATCATACGTATATTTTGCAAGCTGCTCCTTGATCGCATCTGTTCTACCTACCAATACGATAGAAATATTTGTATTTTCCTGCAATGCTTCTACGGCTCCCTGTACCGGAACCTCTGGTGCGTAATCACCACCCATCGCATCCACAACGATCTTAATCTTAGTCTCCATCTTTCTTCACCATGCCTTTCACTATCCACACTATAAACGTTTATAAAAAAATGACTTAAAACTTGCAAATCCGATATTGCCGGGCGATATGATCTGTTCTGTACTTCCAACAAACAACAACCCGTCTTTTTTAAGGGATGCATTAAACTTTTGATATATCTCCTTTTTGGCTTCCTCCGTAAAATAAATCATCACATTACGGCAGACGATCATATCACATTCTTTTGGATATCTATCCTTCAGCAGATTATGTTGACAAAATTTGACACAACGCTTGATCTGATCACTGATCTGATAACTCCGGTCAGAAACCTGTGTAAAATATTTCGACACAAATTCTTTCGGTAGTCCTTTTAAGCTCTTTTCATCATAAATACCTATCTGCGCCTTTTCTAACACTTGTCTGTCAATATCCGTCGCATAAACATGGATCTTATCCAGCGGAATAAACTTTGCTAACAGCATAACAAGTGTGTACGGTTCATCTCCTGTCGAGCAGGCAGCACTCCATATATGCAGATCATTGCCAAAGCGCTCAAATAAATACGGAAGCATCTCATCCTCCAACAGCTTCCACTGCTCCGGATTGCGATAGAATTCAGATACATTAATGGTCAAGTATGCCACAAACTCATCCAATCTCACTTTATCTGTCTTTAGCAATCGGATATACTCCTCATATGATGTAATCTTGCACTTTGTGATCAACGCATCAATGCGTCGTTTCATCTGACGTTCTTTATAACAACTCAGGTCTATCTGGGTCAACCCGAATACCTGTTTCTTAAACAACTCATAATCGCCCATTTCTGACCTCCTTTACATACGCAAATTTCATTCCATACTTTTCGCACAAACGAAAACCCTATACGAAAAAAATCGCCAACCCGTACAAGTACGGATTGGCGAGCGATTACCTACTATTACTCTGCTGGCTCTTCAGCGACATCCTCTTCTTCATCCGCCTGTGAGTCATTCAATAAAGCCTTGATGCTCAGGCTGATCTTGTGATCTTCGCTATTGAAATCAACAACTTTAGCTTCCACTTCCTGACCAACTTTCAATACATCAGACGGCTTATCAACATGCTCCTTAGAAATCTGAGATACATGCAGTAATGCATCAACACCAGGCTCTAACTCAATGAATGCACCGAAATCAGCCATACGTGCGACTTTACCCTTCACAACAGAACCAACGCTATATTTTCCATCAGCATTTAACCATGGATTCTGATCCTCAAACTTCAGGCTCAATGCAATCTTATCGTCTTTGATGTCTTTAATAAGAACCTTAGTCTTGTCGCCAACGTTGAATACCTTTCTAGGATTTTCAACACGTCCCCAAGACATCTCAGAAATATGAAGAAGTCCGTCTGCTCCGCCAAGATCGATGAATGCACCGAAATCTGTCAAATTCTTAACAACACCTTCTACAGTATCGCCAACATGAATTCTTGCAAAAAGCTCTTCCTGTTTCTTCTTCTTCTCTGCAACCAAAAGCTGCTTTCTATCACCAATGATTCTTCTCTTCTTTGGATTAAACTCGCTGACAACAAACTCAATCTCCTGTCCTGCATACTTAGAAAGATCTTTCTCATAAGTATCAGATACAAGGCTGGCCGGGATAAAGATCTTAGTCTCATCAACGATGACACTCAAGCCACCTGTTAATACATTGACAACCTTAGCTTTAAGTACTTCTTTATTCTCAAATGCTTCACGAATGCGCTCATTACTCTTCTCCATAGCAAGGCGTTTGTATGTTAATAATACCTGTCCCTCACCATCATTCACCTTGAGTACCTTGGCGTTCATTTTGTCGCCTTCTTTCACAACATCTCTCAGATCAATGCCGGATTGATTACTGTACTCATTTCTGGTAATGATACCATCTGCTTTGTAGCCGATGTTAAGAACGATCTCATCTTCCTTAACGCTGATGACTGTCCCTTCTACAACCTCTCCATTGTGGATTGTTACTAATGATGTTTCTTCCAATAACTGTTCAAACTCATTATTCATTTCTGACATATGATTGAACCTCCTTAATAATAGTATTTGGGGTCGAGGCCCCTGCAGTAATACCCACGCTACGAAAAGATTGAAATTGCTTCAAATCCAAGTCATCAAGTGTCTGTATAAAATGTGTGTCCGGACACACATTCTTGCATATTTCATACAGTTTCTGCGTGTTCGAACTATGTTTTCCACCTATCACTATCATTGCGTCGGAGTCACCGGCAATGGCTGCCGCTTCCGTCTGACGCTCTTCGGTAGCGTTGCAAATTGTATTCATAACGTCTATATCATAACTCTTTTTCGAAAAAATATCAACTATATCTTTAAATTTCTTGTAATTAAATGTCGTTTGTGCCACAACACAAAGTTTCCTGGCTGGTTCCTGACTATAATTTTCTGCCTCCGAAACGCTTCCGATCACTGTAGCTGCGCCATTGCACCAGCCATTGATTCCTTCCACTTCCGGATGGTTTGCATTGCCGACAATGACAATACAGCTTCCTTCCTGATATTTTTTCTCAACAATGCGATGGATCTTGCTGACAAAAGGACAGGTCGCATCAACAATGCGAACCTTTTTGTCTTCCAGTTGATGATACACGTCTGCGCTGATGCCATGTGAGCGGATGATCACCGTCGCATCCTCCGCTTTGGAAAGTTCTTCCGGCGTATCGATCACACGTACACCTTTTTGTTCCAGATCCTGCACAACCTGCTCATTGTGAATGATCGGACCGAGCGTATAAACTTTCTTTCCCGTCTCTGCTTCCTTATAAACCATTTCCACTGCCCGCTTCACTCCAAAGCAAAAGCCCGCACTCTTAGCCAATGTAACTTTCATACAAATCTTTCAATCCTTTCTATGCCCACAAAGATCCGTTTTGTTCAGGCCTTTTGAACGAGTGATACGATCTTTGTCACTACTTCCTCGATCGTCATATCAGAGGTGTCTAGATAAATAGCATCTTCTGCCTGCTTTAACGGAGCGATCTCACGATTCATATCCTGCTCATCACGTGCAATAATATCCCTTTCGATCTGGGCAAGATCACTTTCCACACCGCGTTCCTTCTGCTCCAAATAACGTCTTTTAGCTCGCTCCGATGCACTGGCTGTAAGATATATCTTAAGCTCTGCATCCGGCAGGACACAAGTTCCAATATCCCGGCCGTCCATGATCACATTGTTAGCTGCCGCAAGTTCCCGCTGTAAATAAAGAAGTTTCTCACGTACAGCAGGATATTTTGAAGTATTAGATGTCATCATGCTAACCTCTTCCGTACGAATAAAGGCATTGACATTTTCACCGTTAAGAAGTACCTGCTGTTCCCCCTCCTGATAAGCAATCGTCACATTGATATGCTCACAGGCCTCTGCAATCTTTTTCTCATCTTTTGCATCAATTTCCCGGCGCAGAAAATACAGCGCCATCGCACGGTACATAGCTCCGGTATCTACATAGATGAAATCCAGTTTCTTCGCTGCCATCTTGGCAATAGTACTTTTGCCGGCTCCTGCCGGTCCGTCAATTGCAATATTATACATATCTATCCTCCATTATCATTCAATACACTGATATTCCTGCCAAATACCCGGTTGACCACGCAACCTGAAGATTATACCCTCCCGTCACACTATCTACATCGATCAGCTCTCCGGCTGCAAATAAATGTGAAATCTCCTTTAATTCCATGGTTGCCGGATTGATCGCCTTTACGGAAATGCCTCCTCCGGTAACGATCGCTTCCGGAAAATCCCGCAGCTTTTTGACGGTACAGGTGAGATCTTTGCATAGTTTAACCAGTCTGTGCCGCTCCTGCCTAGTCACCTCATTGACCTGCTTATCCGGCGTGATCTCGGAAAGTTCCACGATAACCGGGATCAATTTTGACGGCAGCAGCTTTCCCAGACTGTTTTTAAACATGCTGTTTTTTTGTGCGGCAAAATCACGCTGTAACCGTTCATCTAACTGTTCTTCCGACAAGGCCGGTTTCAAGTCAATATGCAGTTTACAGTCTTTGGCACCTTTACGACCGAGCAGGCTGCTCGCCGACAAGACCAATGGTCCGCTTACACCAAAATGCGTAAACAGCATTTCTCCCTGTTCCTCGTATATTTTATGCGATCCACGTTCCACGCGCAACGACACATTGCGAAGCGATAATCCCTGCAGTCTGATTGGCCACTCTTCTACCGTCTCAACAGGCACTAACGCCGGATAACATGGTTCTAAAGCAACTCCTGCCTGTTTCAGCAGTCGGTGTCCATCACCTGTCGATCCGGTAGAAGGATATGCAAGTCCCCCCGTTGTAAGGATGACATCATCCGCTGTCAGTGTTTCCAATGCACCATGATAACTCTGTACTTTTACACCTTTACAAATATGATCTTCGATCATAAGTCCTGTCATCTTCGTATGCAATCTGACCGTAACATTTCTTCTGCGAAGTGCTTTCTGCAGCGTTTGCAGCACATCGGAAGACTTATCAGACTGCGGAAACACGCGATTGCCGCGCTCTGTCTTTACCGCCAGACCTTCCTGTTCCAAGAAGTCGATCATACGGCTGCTGTCAAAACTATAAAAGGCACTGTACATAAATTTCGGATTGGAGATCACATGATTCAAATGATTCTCTACATCACTGTCATTAGTGATATTACACCGGCCTTTTCCTGTAATGAATAATTTTTTCCCTAATTTTTCATTTTTTTCTATAATGGTTACCTGATGTCCACAGTCCGCTGCCGCAATAGCTGCCATCATACCGGCTGCTCCACCGCCTACAACGATCACCTCACTCAATCTGTTTCATCCTTTCTAATGCAAATTTCATTGCCTCACGTGCTGCCTGCAAGCGCACTTGCCCACGATCACCGTCAAAGCAATATTTTCTGCTCTCTACGCACCCCCGAAAGCAGGTTCCAATGTAAACGGTTCCTGCCGGTGTCCCATCTTCGCCATCTTCCGGTCCTGCATAACCTGTTGTCGTAACAGAAATATCGGCTCCACTGGCCTGCGCTGTTCCAAGCGCCATTTCTTCAGCCACCTGCGCACTTACCACCGTATACTTTTGAATCGTTGTCACGGATACATGAAGCAGTTTTTGTTTAACCCGGTCTGCATACGTAACATATCCTTCTTCAAAGACATTTGATGCACCCGGTACATCTACAATACCCGCTGCGATCAGGCCTCCGGTACATGACTCCGCTGTAGAAATCTTATAACCGTTTTGGATACAATATTCTACTAACTGTACCGCCTCCTCAGATGGTACTCTTATCTCATTACATCTTTCCATCGTCCATAACCTTCCAATTTTTGATCAAATAATCCAATAACGATACCACCGTAAGTACCAGTGCTAAATAGATCAATATCTGCTCGATCACAGCAACAACCGGATTGTGTATAGACAAGATCAAGACAATGACCATGATCATCTGTACAACTGTTTTTATCTTGCCCCACCAGCTCGCCGCTATCACGACACCGGCATCCGATGCGACCAGACGAAATCCACTAATGATAAACTCACGACTTATGATCACAATAACAACCCAAGCCGGAATTCTGTTTAAGGACACCAGACAGATCATCGCCGAAGAAACTAATAATTTATCTGCCAACGGATCCATGAATTTTCCAAAATTGGATACAAGTTTATACTTTCTGGCGATATAACCATCTAAGGTATCCGTCAGACTTGCTACAACAAAAACAACTAATGCAATGTATTTGCTATAAGGGATGGCTGATACAAGCATAAACACAACAAAAAAAGGGATTAAAAATACACGAAGCATCGTAATCTTATTTGGTAAATTCATATTTATCCTCCTTCAATTCTATTCTCTTATTCCTCTATGACCTCTCCAATGAGATCATACTCATCTGCACCGGTAATCTTGACGTTTAAGAAATCTCCCGACATCAGATTCCAATCAGTTGCCACAAATACATACCCGTCCACTTCCGGTGCATCCATATACGTCCTCGTAATATAAACACCATCTTCCGGCAGGGCCCCCTCTACCATCACTTCTAAAGCACGTCCAATCTGCGCCGACGTCTTCTCAAAAGCAATCTTTTGCTGGATCTGCATGATCTCATCCCGCCGCTTTTCTGCAACTTCTTCCGGCACCTGTTCTTCCATTGCGGCTGCCGGTGTATCTTCTTCCCTTGAGTACGTAAATACACCAAGTCGATCGAATCGAAGTTCCTCCACAAATTCTTTCAGCTGTTCGAAATCCTGCTCGCTCTCGCCGGGAAATCCTGTGATCAATGTTGTTCTAAGTGCAATATCCGGAATCTCCTGACGCAGATAATGTACCATATCCCGCAGTTCTTTGCTATTGGTACGCCGCCCCATCCGCTTTAATATGCCATCAGAACCGTGCTGGATCGGAATATCCAGATAATGACATACTTTCGGAAGCGTTTTGATCGCATGAACCAGCTCTTTTGTGATTTCTTCCGGATAGCAGTATAAAATGCGGATCCATTTCAGCTCCTCTAATTCCGATAATTTTTCCAAAAGCTCAGGAAGGCTCTTGTGTCCATATAGATCCACACCATATAATGTTGTCTCTTGTGCCACCAAGATCAGCTCTTTGGCTCCGTTTTGAACCAGATGTTCTGCCTGTGCAAGCAGATTCTCCATCGGAACACTGCGATAATGTCCGCGTACTTTCGGGATCACGCAGTACGTACAGCATTTATCACAGCCTTCTGCAATCTTAAGATATGCATAATATCCACCGGACATACTATCTCGATTCGTCAGCGGCGTCGGCAGATAATCAATATTCTGTAATGTCTCAACAACACCCTGATGCTCTTTCAACTCTCCGCGGATCGTTTCCGCGAGATTTTCATACCCCATTGTGCCGACAATAATATCGACTTCCGGTATCTCCGTTTGTATCTCTTTATGGTAACGCTGAGCCAGGCATCCCGCAGCCACAAGCAGCTTACATTTAGCTGTTTCCTTGTAGGACGCCATTTCTAACAATGTATTGATACTTTCTTCCTTGGCATCCCCAATAAAACAGCAGGTATTTACAACAATCACTTCTGCCTCTGTCTCTTCATTCACAAGACGAAAGCCCTGTTCCCGCAGTGAAGTGATCATCATTTCACTGTCCACAAGATTTTTGTCACACCCTAACGACACAAAATAAATTGGTGTTACATTCTGTTGTTCCATTCGTAGTCTCCATTTCTAACAATGTTTTCTCTGTGCAGATTCCACACAATTGTTCATAAGCATTGCGATCGTCATCGGACCAACGCCTCCCGGAACCGGTGTGATCGCCCCTGCAACCGGTTCAACAGAAGCAAAGTCAACATCACCACACAACTTGCCATTTTCATCACGATCCATTCCTACGTCAATGACAGCGGCCCCGTCTTTCACATAAGAAGCATCTACAAACTTCGCCTTGCCGATCGCAACGACTAAAATATCTGCACGCTTGGCAACCGTCTTCAGATCCGGAGTGTGTGAATGACAGATCGTCACCGTTCCATTTTCTCTAAGTAAGAGCATTCCCATCGGTTTACCAACAATATTACTCCGACCGATAATAACACATTCTTTGCCGTCAATCGTTATTCCAGAACGTTTCAAAAGCTGGATGATCCCTGCCGGTGTACAGGAAACAAAGCCCGGCTGCCCAATACTTAAACGTCCTACGCTCTCCGGATGAAAACCATCCACATCTTTGTCCGGCGAAATCGTACGGATCACTTTATCCTCATCAATATGCTTTGGCAGCGGAAGTTGAACTAAAATGCCATCGACATCTTCTTTAGCATTGAGCGATTGTACTAACTCCAAAAGCTCCTGCTCACTGGTCTCTTCCGGCAGTTCATATGCCAAAGAACGAATACCTACATATTCGCAGGCCTTCTTTTTGTTGCCGACATATACAGTAGATGCAGGATCTTTACCAATCTGAATCACGGCCAAAGTTACATCAATTCCTTTTTGTTTCAGAGCAGCAACCTGCTCTTTCACCTCATCTTTGATCTGTGTTGAAATTTTCTTTCCATCAATAATCTGTGCCATATCTTTTTGTCCTCATTTCTGCACACCATGTTATCTATCATATCTGCCGACCGTCCTACACTGCCTGCTGACAGATCTGGAAAAACTGTATTATGTGTGCCTAATACAGCCCTGCTGTCAATGTTGCAATTTTCTATACAGATTACTCCTATACATTAAAGACACTGCCTCCCACAAATTCACGCATCAGTGAATTTTTCGGGATGTCTTCACTGCTGATTCCAATGAAATAATCCAAAAACTTAAGCAGACGCTTTGCCTCGATATACTCCGGTGCATCCTTCGGTATTCCAAAGAGGATTGCTTCTGCATACGGTTTTAAAACAGCAAGCTCATAAATCAGTGCCGAGTTAAACATAACATCCGCCTCTTCCTGAAATGGGAATATATATTGATCTTCCCCGCGGCGTACCGATGGCCACATACCGATCGTGCGAGCGGCCGAAGCGCCTCTTGTTCTGGCATCACGTACCATTCGCCGGATCAATCTGCCATCTGTCGTAGAAATCCGATTATGCTCATCAATGTTGATCTGGGTCAGCGCACTGATGTATATCTTAAACTTACTTTCTTTTGGAAGCGTATAAGATAGTTTATCATTCAAGCCGTGGATCCCCTCGATCACTAATATATCATCCTCACCTAACTGCTTATAGTCTCCTTTATATTCTTTTTGACCGGTCACAAAATTAAAAGTCGGCAGTTCGACACGTTTTCCGGCAAGCAGCTCATTCATCTGCTGATTAAACAGTTTAACATCGATCGCTTCAAGACACTCAAAGTTATAATTGCCATTTTCATCTAACGGTGTTTCATCGCGGTCTACAAAATAATTATCTAATGCGATCGGATGCGGATGCACTCCGAGTGTTCGAAGCTGAATCGACAATCGATGAGAAAATGATGTCTTACCGGAAGAAGACGGACCTGCGATCATGACAAATTTCTTACTTGGGTCATTGGCGATCTGCTCTGCGATCTGCGCAATCTTTTTCTCCTGAAGTGCTTCCTGTACCAATATAAGTTCCGGCGCACCACCATGCGAGATCACATCATTCAACGCACCTACCGTATCAACATCCACCATCTTGCCCCACGATTTCGCCTCCTGCAAGGTTGCAAACAACTTTGGACTTGGTTTGTGCAATGTTGTTCGATCCGGAGTTTTGCTATTTGGCAGATTCAGCATAAATCCGTTTTCATATGGCTCTAAACTGAAATACTGAAGTACACCGGTACTTGCCGGCATATAACCATAATAATAATCCTCAAATCCGTCTAATGTATATATATTTACCTTGGAAACACGACGATATTCAAATAATTTTTTCTTATCCATCATGCCATATTTTTCAAAAATACGCAGTGCTTCGGAAGTATCTACCGACCGTTTCAAAAATGGAATATCTCTATGTACCAGTTCTTTCATATACTGTTCAACCTGCTGCAGCAAAGATTCCGTCACAGGGACACCGCTCACTTCGCAGTAACAGCTATCGCCGATCTGATATTTCACATATACATTTTCCAACGGCTGCCCTTTGCAAACCGCATAAAACGCGCGTAACATCAGTAATGTCACACCACGAACATACGTCTTGTGCCCACTGTCATCTGCCGTCGTCATAAAACATATCTGGACATCCTCACGGATCCGCTTATTTAATTCCACCAATTTACCGCCACGTCTGGCTAGAATGATCGGATATGAATATGCCGATTGTACTTCTTTGGCCACCTGCTCATAGGTAACTCCCTCTTCGTAAGTTTTAGGAATCCTTTTAGCGCCAATGATCACTTCCACTTTAATCTGTTTCCCCATAACAACACCTTTGCCTTTCTGTCACTGACAATGCAGCCTGTTATCTCGGATTCAAAATATCTGAGATAGTCTGCTGTTCCCGCAGAATCTGCCTCTTCGCCGGCTGTGTATCCGGCATTGCCTCCAAAACATGCTGCACCCGCGCAAGCTCTTTTTGCATATATTCCAGAAATACCGGATGTCTCGTTCGCATCAGGTACCCTCCATATATATATTCTTCCTCCGTGAAGTAATGCTCACTGCCCCTCTCACACCGTATGATCGTATAATATTTACCCTGATCAAATACCATCTCTTCCTGTGCGATCACAAAACCCAGATCGTGCAGCGCATGACGTACTTTGTATATCTCTGACTGAGGCGAAAGTACCAGTTCTTTCGCAGACTGTGTTACGTGCGGAAATTCCCGCAAAATACGTTCCATCAAAGCTCCACCGATACCGCTGATCAATATTGTATCTGCCTCGCCTTCTACAAGCTGCTGCAAACCATCTGACTTACGTAATGCGATCCTGTTATCGAGTCCATACTGATGTATATGTTCTTTCGCACGCATTAACGGTCCATCTGCCACATCCATAGCAATCCCTGCCGATGCAAGCTGATTCATCACCAAATATATAATGGTAAATCCATGGTCACATCCAATATCAGCAACAACACCGCCAGAGTGTACGAGATGCGCCACGGTCTGCAATCGTTTAGATAACTGCATTACTCCAAATAATCCTTTAATTTGCGGCTGCGGCTCGGATGTCTCAATTTGCGCAAAGCTTTCGCTTCGATCTGGCGGATACGCTCTCTGGTTACCTTAAACTCCTTACCAACTTCTTCCAATGTTCTGGCTCTGCCGTCTTCCAAGCCAAAACGAAGTTTGAGCACCTTCTGCTCACGATCCGTCAACGTGCCAAGCACTTCATCCAACTGCTCACGGAGCAACGTAAACGCTGCTGCCTCTGCCGGAACCGGTACATTATCATCCTGAATGAAATCACCCAAATGACTGTCTTCCTCTTCACCGATCGGTGTTTCCAAAGAAACCGGCTCTAAAGAGATCTTCTGAATCTCACGAACACGCTCTACCGGCATGCCCATCTGTTCTGCGATCTCTTCCGGATATGGTTCTCTGCCAAGTTCCTGCAATAACTGACGCTGAACACGTACAAACTTGTTGATCGTCTCTACCATATGAACAGGAATACGGATCGTTCTCGCCTGATCTGCAATCGCACGTGTGATTGCCTGACGGATCCACCAAGTTGCGTACGTACTGAATTTATATCCCTTTTTGTAATCAAACTTTTCTACTGCCTTGATCAGACCAAGATTTCCTTCCTGGATCAGATCCAAAAACAGCATTCCGCGACCAACATAACGCTTTGCAATGCTGACTACGAGACGAAGATTGGCTTCTGCTAACTTCTTCTTAGCCTCCACATCGCCCTCTTCCATACGTTTTGCAAGCTCAACCTCTTCATCCGCAGTAAGAAGCGGAACTTTACCGATCTCTTTCAGATACATACGTACCGGATCCTCAATACTGATACCATCCGGCACAGACAGATCGATATTCTCGATCTCATCATCGTCCGGAACTTCCCCATTATTCTCCAGTTCCAAGATCATATCATCATCGGTATCTTTATCATCCGAAATCTGTAAAACATCCACATTTTTTTGTTCCAAAAACTCTATGATCTTTTCGATACGCTCCTCTGTCAGATCAATATCCTTAAAAAAATTGTTGATCTCTGTGATCTCCAACACATTTTTCTTACTTTTTGCAAGATCTAACAATGCGCTCATGCGCTCCATAAATTTCTTTGCCTCATCTTCTGTCGCTTTTGCTTCTTTGGCAGATGCCTTCTTCGTCGTTGCGGCAGATGCCTTTTTCGTCTGCTTTTTCTCCGCAGGTTCTTTCGCAGCCGACTGCTTTTTCGTCGTTGTCTTAGCTGCCTTCTCAGACTCCGCTTTTGTCTCTGCCTTAGAAGCAGACGTTTTTTTCGTTGTGCTCGCCTTCTTAGCAGTTTTGGTCTGTTTCTTTTCCTTTGTCTCGGAAACGACTGTCTCCTGCAGCTCCGCCTGTTTCTTTTCTGTTGCCATGTTGTTCCTTCCTTTCTATCTGTGTACCGGGATATCCGGGTTTTTCCATTGTATCTATTGTCTATTCTGATCTCCTGTCAGGGAAATATGCAGTTTTCCCGGAGATTCCAGTTCTTTTTTCTGGCGGACAAGATCCTGAAGCTGTGAAAAATCCGTCAAAGTTCTTGTCTGATGTTCTATACTGCGCTCCTTGATCCGATGGATCAATTCGTTGACCGCCTTTTCTTTTTCACGGTTGTCCATCTTCGCAGATAATGTTGTCTGAAACATTCCTGCCACCATCCGCTGCTCTTCTACATCTTCAAACCGACTGATGATCTGTGCCGGTTCTGCTTGTCCGCGTTCCAGCTGCTCGTATAGCAGCCCCGCCACCTGACGATACGGCTCCTCTAAGAAATCCTCAACATGCACAATGTGTTTAACCTGTTCATAAAGGGCCGGCTGTTCGATCAACCAAGACAAAAACAGCCGATACGTATATGCCATTCCCTCCGGATCCTTGCGGATCGCCTTTCTTCTGCTCTGTTCATGTCGTTCTTCCATGACCTCCCGATAACCTTCCGGCTCCATATTGCTGTAGCGGATCACGAGTGATCTTAAATCTTCCTTCGGAACACTATACTTAGCAGATAACGCCTCCAAATAACTATCCCGCTGCACTTTGTCCTCAAACACCAAAAGTTTACGTGCCATTCCATGCACAAACTTTGTCTTTTCCTCCGGATCACTCAGATTGTGCTGTTTTCGAAGCACATCTACTTCAAAAAAGAAACTGTTCTGTGCTTGTTCCAGACGTTCTTCAAACGCATCACTGCCAAGTCCCTTGATAAACTCATCCGGGTCTTTGTATGGCTCCATATGAACCACACGTCCCGTAATACCTGCACGCCTTAATATCGGTATTGCACGCAGTGCTGCTTTGACTCCCGCCTCGTCACTATCATACGTCAGATAGATTTCATCAGTATATCTTCGAAGCAGATTGGCCTGCTGCTCTGTAAATGCAGTACCTAACGATGCCACTGCACCACTAAATCCTGCCTGATGCAATGCGATCACATCCATATATCCCTCACAAAGAATAAACTTCTTACGTTTGCCCTGCTTTGCATAATTGAGGCCAAACAGATTACGGCTCTTGTCAAAAAGTTTTGTTTCTGGAGAATTCAAATATTTCGGCTTGGCATCCCCCATAACTCTTCCTCCAAAACCAATAACCCGGTTATTCACATCCATGATCGGGAACATAACACGGTTCCAAAATTTATCATAAACGCCACGCTCATCCATCTTAAACAATCCGGTCTCACGCAAAATGCGATCATCATACCCTTCATGCCGTAAATAGCGGTAAAGCTCACCGCCGCCCTGTCCGGCATAACCTAAACCGAACCTTAAGATCGTTTCATCGCTAAGCTGTCGTCCCCGCAGATATTCAAGGCCTAATTTACCCTGTGGAGATTTTAGCGTCGCATAATAATATCTTGCCGCCTTGGCATTGATCTCCAATAACGTTGAGCGCAAGTTTTCTTCCTGTTTTTGCTTGGCAGTCATTTCCTGCTTAGGCAAAGTGATCCCTGCCCGCTCTGCCAAGCTTTCCATCGCTTCCGGAAACGAATAATTCTCATATTCCATGACAAACGTGATCACATTTCCACCCACACCGCAGCCAAAACATTTATACATCTGTCTCGCCGGGTTCACGGAAAAGGACGGTGATTTTTCACTATGAAACGGACATAGCCCGACATACCCGCTGCCGGAACGCTTCAATCGTACTGACGCGCCTATCACATCAACTATATCATTTGCCGACCGAACCTGTTCGATCTGTTCTTCTGTATATCTGGGCACACCGTTTCCTCCTTTCCGAAATCAAACACTCTATTTGGGTTATTCGACGTCTTTTTCCCATTTCCTTTTTTGCAGGCAAAATATATTTTTCTTTATCGGTGTTCCACACCACGAACCGACCAAGACTTCGGTATCATGATCTCTTTATATAGGTTTACTGAATACCGATCACTCATGCACGCAATAAAATCACAGACCGTACGTTGCGTTGTTTCCCCTTGCCTGATCAATTCCAAAAATTCTTCCGGTAATTTGTCAGAATGATGAATAAAATATTCATATAATTGCTCGATCATATGTACAACTTTGCGCTCTTCGCCCTTGGCGATCGGATTGGTATATACATTAGCAAATAGAAACTTGCGTAATGCATACATTGCTTTCTCAACGTCAGATGACATGCATATCTCATTCTTCCCCTCGCTGTTATGTACGATGTCATGCACCAACGTATTCAGGCGACTGTTGGTCGTATCACCCAAAACATCTGTCAATTCTTTTGGGATCTCCTCCTCCCGAATGATACCGGCTCGGATCGCATCATCTATATCCGAATTGATATACGCAATCTTATCCGATAGGCGAACAATCTTTCCCTCCAATGTCATAGGCATCAGACTTGTCTGATGGTTGAGGATTCCATCTCGTACTTCTGCCGTCAGATTTAAGCCTTTGCCATCTTTTTCCAGCCGTTCCACCACGCGAACACTCTGCTCATTGTGATGAAAACCGCCATATTCCTCAGAGATGCGATTCAGTGCACGCTCTCCGGCGTGACCAAAAGGCGTGTGTCCAAGATCATGACCAAGTGCGATCGCCTCTGTCAGATCTTCGTTCAAAAGCAGCGCACGTGCGATCGTCCGCGCATTTTGCGCCACTTCCAACGTATGCGTTAAACGGGTACGATAATGATCTCCCTCCGGAGCCAAAAAGACCTGTGTTTTCTGTTTCAAACGGCGAAATGCCTTACAGTGCAAAATACGGTCACGATCACGCTGAAAATCCGTTCGGATATCACACTGCGGCTCCTCGTGGTTGCGACCTCCGGACTCATCTGCATAAGATGCAAACGGACCTAATATTTGATGTTCCCGCTCTTCCTGCTTCTGCCGTAAACTTTTTGTCTGTGCCATGGAAATCCCCCTTTTTCAAGTGCTGCGCCTTTTTCTGACCGCCATCGATATTACGCTTGTTCTCCCATATAATAAAAGCCTTTGCTTTCAATTAATTTCACCGGAATGATCTTGCCGATCAAGCAAGTTTCTCCCGGAAAATGCACGACATAATTTTGACTGGTGCGCCCTGTCATAAGAGATGCATCCTGTCCATTCTGTTCTTCAACCAATACCTCCACAACTTTGCCGACATCTTTGCCTGCATGTACTGCGGCAATCTGCTGAACTCGTTCTAACAAACGATCGAAACGTTCTTTAACCACTTCTTCCGGCACCTGATCCTCCATAGCGGCAGCAGGGGTTCCGGTGCGTTTACTATATATAAACGTAAAAGCGCTATCATACTGAACCTTTTCCACAACATCCATCGTATCCGCAAAATCTTCTTCTGTCTCTCCCGGGAATCCCACAATAATATCTGTCGTAAGGGCAATGTCCGGATTTTTGGCCCGGATCTTATCTACCAGTTCCAAATAGCTTTCCTTGGTATAATGACGATTCATGATCTTTAGCAGACGGCTGCTTCCGGACTGCAGTGGCAAATGTAGATGTTTGCATATTTTATCAGACTGCGACATCACCTCGATCAGCTCATCTGACAGATCCTTCGGATGTGAAGTCATAAAACGGATCCGCTCCAGCCCTTCGATCTGCTCTACCTGACGCAATAACTGTGCAAAACTGATCGGATGCTCTAACGTCTTACCGTAAGAATTTACATTTTGTCCCAGTAACATCACCTCAACAACGCCATCCGCTACCATACCTTTGATCTCTTCGATAATATCTTCCGGTTCGCGGCTGCGCTCACGTCCACGTACATACGGCACAATACAGTAACTGCAAAAATTATTGCATCCAAACATAATATTAACGCCGCCCTTAAAAGAATACTTACGGGAATTTGGCAATTCTTCCACGATCTCCGTTGTATCTTTCCAAATATCAATGATCATTCTCTTGGCATCCTGATCAAACAGTCGCATTGCCAGCAATTCTGCCAACTTAAATATATTATGCGTGCCAAAAATAATATCTACATTGCGATAACTCTTCTTTATGCGCTCAATAACTTCCGGCTCCTGCATCATGCAGCCGCAAAGGATCGTCAGCATGTCCGGATTTTTGGACTTGTAACGTTTTAACTGCCCTAGCCTTCCATATACCTTAAGATTTGCATTTTCACGAACGGTACAGGTATTATACAGCACCAGATCTGCCTGTTCACTATCCGTCTCCTCATATCCGATCGTCTGAAGAATACCTAGGATCTTTTCCGAATCTCTGGCGTTCATCTGACATCCAAATGTTTTAATATTGCATGTGAGCTTTCGCCCTTTTTCCTGCTCTTTCTGCGCAATATGCTGCTGCAGTTTTTTTATAAAATAATACTGTCTGTCCGGTTCTTTTTCCGGTGGCGGTAATGTAAGGTCTGCCGCCTGCACCATAGCATTTATATTGGTATAGTGTTCCATAAGTTAGCTGCTCCTATCTTGAAAAATTCTCTAATCATTTTACTATACCATATATTACATTGTCCGTCAAAGCCGCTAAGAACCGCTTCTATTTCATGAAGAATGATATCGATCCCGGCGCAGTGATAATATTATACTTCCTTTTCCATTTCCTCCTGCTGCTCCTGATAATGCGGAAACATAACTTCCACATGAAACAGATCGCCATCCAAAAAGATCTGAAACGTTCCCTGCATCAGCTCCGTCAGGCTCTTCGCGATAGAAAGCCCCAGACCGCTGCCCTCTGTAGAACGCGAACTGTCTCCACGCACGAAACGTTCCGTAAGCTCTTCCGGTGTAATATTTAGCTTGGCCGCCGACACATTTTTCATAGAGAACACGATTCCTTCTTCCTGGTCCTGCAGTGCAACATACACACGCGTACCCGGCATGGCATATTTTTTTGTATTCATATACAGATTTTCCAAAATACGGTACACCCTTCTTCCGTCTCCCAAAAAGAGCAGCTCCTGATTTGGAATATCGCACTCCAGTTCCAATTTATTTTCTTGGAACAGATCTTCGAACTCACCATTCGTCTGTGTTACAATTTCGCCAAAATCAATGACATCCATGTCTAATTCGATCGCACCACTGGATGCCTTTGATGCCTCGATCAAGTCTTCGATCAATGTTTTTAAGCGCTTACTTTTGCGATCTAAGATTGCAATATATTCCTTCGCCGTTTCATTGGTAAGATTCTGTCTGCCTAACAGATCCACATAATTTATAATAGAAGTAAGCGGCGTCTTAATATCATGTGACACATTGGCAATCAGTTCTGTTTTCATTCGTTCGCTGCGCACACTTTTTTCAACCGCCTCATCCACGCGCATGCCAACACGATTCAAATACTGTACCAGTTTGGTCTGTCGGTAAGAAGCTCCACTTGGTGCCACGATGTGCATTGAAAAATCTCCTTCTGACATCTGCTCTACCTCGCGCAGCAAAATGCGATCCGCCCGCTCCGTGCGCAGATTATGAATCTGTGTTGCAAGTAAGAAAAGCAGCAACACCAAATAAGCCACAAGGCATAGTATCCCTTTCCGCTCCATAAGGACTGTCTTTACTCCTCGGTATTTCTGTACAAATTGGAATACATATACAACCAATACTCCCTGCGCCAATCCTTCCAGTAAAAACAAGGTCAAATATCTCTGTCCGATCGGCAATTCATAAAACAATCTTTTGGCAAATCCCGGAAGCTGTCCCAAATGCAGCTTTCCAAATATGATCTCACGGACAAACAGAAACAGAATACTTCCCTCCAAAAAGTTTCCCGCTTTCATTCGTTTTAATAAACTCAAAAAAATTTCTGCAGCCAGACAATTCATTGCCCAAAAGAGAATGGCCGCAATCAAAAAATCCAGCCTTGCCATAGAGCCGTTCCACATTTGCAGCATCCAGTGATATATCTGTACCAAAAATAGGACACATAGAGCAGGCAATTCCAGCCAGACCTTGTCCACACTGTGTAATACGATCTCCTTATATCCTGCCCGATGCCCTGTACATAAACACATAGCAAATAATAAAATCAGCGTCAAAACAAGAGCAGGCATTAACAGACTGTGCCCGACCTGTGCATAATACGCCTGCTTGTCAGACCAGATATATTGTGTTTCAAAAACATCCGCCACCGTTTTATTACGAACTGCATTTAAATCCAATCCAACGGCAATGCTATAAGACCGACCTTGATATTCTTGTGCGATCTGCATGATCTTTTCCTGAATATTACCGGACATTTCAAACGTATCCTCCGGCAGATTACTCTGTCCGTTATAGTCTCTGTTATTATAATAAGCAAACAGTACATTACTCTTATCCGTCGCCTTATCCACTTTGCCTGCCGTAACCATGCGTTCGACTTGATTCCACCAATTCTCATTATTCGTCAACAGCATACCGGCAGAATCCTGATAGCCATATGCAAAATTGGTCTCCGAAAAGATATAGTGCAATTCCTGATAGGTTTCTACCAAAAACACTGCATAATCTGTCGCCGTTTCCATAGTTCTCGGAATACGGTGCATTGACCATGGCATTTTGTTGTCCGGAATGTGAGCATACGTGTCTTCCATCTCCTGTTCCAGCAGTTTCTGACACTCTTTTTTGCTATACCGTTTTTCCTCTGTTTCCGTATACGCTTCATATTGCTCGTAAAAATCCAGATATTCTTTGGACCATTTTCCCTGATCATCTTTGGCGTATCTCAATAATTTATTAATAAAATACCATTTCGCATATTTTTCATAATAGGTAATAATATATTTTTCATAGACACTGCTGGCATGAAACTGTATTGGCATCGTATTCAAATGTCCAATCTCAATATCCAGATCTTTCTGATACTGCTTTCCATAATCTTTGGTCAGACTATTTACCAACACCATGTTGGACTCATATTTCAGTGCATCCGCAATCTGCTTTTCTCTTACGCCCACTCCGGAATGATTCGTAAACTGGTAGACTTGTCCATCATCAACAATGACCTTATCTCTTGCAGACAGCGCATACTGTGTCTCGATCGGATAACTGACTCCGGAGGCGCACTTGTCCTGAAAATCGGACATAAAAGAACGCAGTCTGCTCGCATGAAGCCCGGTACTGTTTGCCCGTCGTAACAATTCTTTTAATGTATATTGTTTATGCTCTCCAGAAGATAAAGAGGTCAGCAAAACCGTATCATAATCGATCATGCCATCCGGTGCTATAACGCTTCCAATCTGCATATATTGCTCATACAATCGCAGATAACCATCCATCATCTGCTCGACCTGTTTTTGCGAAACATAAAAATCTTCTTGCTTTTGACCGCCTTCATTCGCATATTCTTTCGTTCCCTCTATGATCATGCCGGCTACCGTCGAAAATCCGATCGCCACCGCTAGTAAAAGTGGCAATATAATATGTACTGCTAGGGACCCACGCCATTTTCCCATATAGAACCTCATTTCTGCACACCAATTGTAAATCATACTGCAGGTCGTCGTGTGCCAAGACACTACAGCCTTCTACCGTATTACCAGTGATCAATTCTCTGTCTGTGATTGAATCTTATAACCACGTCCCCACACTACTTTGACATAACGTGGATTCTTGGGATCGATCTCAATCTTTTCACGTATATGACGAATATGAACAGCCACAATATTTTTGGTGTCGACCGGAATCTCGCCCCAAATATTTTCATATAATTCTGTCGATGAGTAAGTCGTTCCAGCATTGCGTACCAAAAACAGAAGGATCCGATGCTCTATCGGTGTCAAACGCACCTTTCGACCGTCTACCGTAACATCTGACTCTGATTCATCTACCTCTAATCCACCGATCCGAATCACATTACTGCGCTTATTCTTGCCCTCGCGTATCATCTCGATCCGTCGAAGCTGAGATTCCACACGTGCCACCAACTCTTCCGGATTAAACGGCTTTGTCATGTAATCATCCGCACCGATCTTTAATCCTGTGATCTTATCTTCATCTTCTGATTTTGCCGACAACATAATGATCGGTATATTATATAATTCGCGTATCTTCTTCGTCGCTTGAATTCCATTTACTTCCGGCATCATCACATCCATAATGATCAGATCGATCTGCTGATCAGGATCTAACACACACTGTAACGCTTCTTTACCGCTATATGCCTGCACAATTTCAAATCCGGCATCTGTTAAATACACGCAGATTGCCTGCACAATTTCATGATCGTCATCACATACTAATATTCTCTTCATTCTTCCCTAACCATACCTTTCCGGCCCAATCTTTGAGACTCTATTGAAATGCAAATAATTTGCTAAAGACATTATACAATAAAACCTGCCATTTGTTTATTAAGAATTATTAAGATTCTGATCCAAAAGAGAAAAGCTTGTGTTTTACAATGCATCATACCAGATAACAACAATTTCCTGTTCAGCCGAAAAGGAGCTGTACGCCCGGCGCACAGCTCCTTTTTATTGCAATATATTATATTAGAGAAAAACTTTTTATGAGATCTTATTAATTTTCGCCCTGCAAAGCATCAAATCCAGCCTCACCGGTACGAACCTTTACGACATTTTCAACATCGTATACAAAGATCTTACCATCGCCAATGTTGCCGGTGTAAAGAGCCTTTCTGGCTGCTTCGATAACATCTTCTACCGGAACGGCACTGACAATAACTTCAACTTTCATCTTAGGCAACAGGATAACATCCAATTCTGCACCACGATATCTTGTCGTAATACCCTTCTGTGTACCACATCCAAGAACCTGTGTTACGGTAATACCGCTGACACCAATATTGTTCATGGCAATCTTCAGATCCTCGAACTTGCTCTGCTGACATACGATAGAGATCTTGGTGATCTTTGGAGCATCGGAATCCTTTGCCTGTGCACTTCTGACAGGAGCTGTCGCTGTCGGTGGAATAACCGGCTCGCGGCCTGTCACCTTGACAACCTCCACTGCCTTGTCGATTGGAACCTCACCCTTCAACATCTCAGCAGATGTTCCTCTAGAGTAGAACATATCGCCGGCTGGCATAAAGTCTGCATAGGAAGATGGCATGCCATGCTCTGTAACATCCAGACCACGAAGCTCTTCTTCCGGTGTAACACGAAGACCAAGAGTTGCCTTGATCACTAAGAAAGCAATAGAAATTGTTACTGCCGTCCAAGCTGCTACAGAAAGGATACCCAAACACTGTAATCCAAGCTGACCAAATCCACCGCCATAGAAAAGACCCTGTGATTTGATCGCACCGTTATCTAATGCAATCTGGAAGCCCGGTGCTGACTTAGTTGCAAATAAACCTGTTGCAAATGTACCCCAGATACCGTTCATCATATGTACTGCTACGGCACCTACCGGATCATCAATCTTCAACTTATAATCTAACAACCATACACCAAACACTACCAACAATCCGGCTACAGCACCGATCACTACTGCACCTGCTGCATCTGTTACATCACAAGGTGCAGTGATCGCAACCAAACCTGCAAGAGAAGCATTCAAACACATAGAAACATCCGGGCTGCCATATTTGATCCAAGTAAAGATCATACATACTACAGTAGCAATTGCAGGAGAAATTGTTGTTGTAAGGAAGATAGATCCTAAATCTCTTAATGACGTTGCTGCTGCACCGTTAAATCCATACCAGCCTAACCACAGGATGAATACACCAAGTGCACCGATTGGAATATTATGTCCCGGAATAGCATGCGGCTTACCGGTACGTACACTGTACTTTCCAATACGAGGTCCAAGTATTTTAGCACCGATCAGCGCTGAGATACCACCAACCATATGGATCGCACAAGATCCCGCAAAATCATGGAATCCTATCTGAGACAGCCAACCGCCACCCCAGATCCAATGTGCCTCGATCGGATAGATAAAAGCAGAGATTACTGCAGAGTATACACAGTAAGATAAGAACTTGGTACGCTCTGCCATTGCACCGGAAACGATCGTTGCCGTTGTGGCACAGAATACTAAGTTAAATACAAATGCGGAGTAATCAAAATCCTTGTAAGCTGTAAAAATATCCAAGCCGGGTTTTCCGATAAATCCCAGGAAATCCTCGCCCAAGAGCAATGATGCACCGATCAAAATGAATGTCACGGTTCCAATACAGAAGTCCATCAGGTTTTTCATGATGATGTTACCTGCATTTTTTGCTCTTGTAAAACCTGTCTCAACCATTGCGAATCCGGCCTGCATCCAAAATACTAATGCGGCACCGATCAAAAACCAAATACCATATAGATTCTCGTTAATATAAGTAATCACTTCTTTTGACATAACGATATCCTCCTTTTTGTTGTAGTTTTTCATATGATCCCAATTCATAAATGAATACGTTGTCCGGACGTTAATTAGGACATCAAATGTTGACCTTGCCCGTTTCACCAAAAAATTATCAATGAAACGAAAAAAGGTGCCACGAATTCTCTTCGTGACACCTTTGTCATAACTGAAATTATAGCAGAAAATAAATTTTCGTCAACCTTTATTTTCATTTTTTTATCAATTTGTGAAAAATTCCTAAATTTTTTCAAAAATGAATCTAAAATTTTGACTACTTCGTATTCTGCCCATCTGACGCCGTTTTGATCTTGAGATTCCACTTTAGGGAGTTATCCATCAAATAGCGAATGATCTTCTCCGCATCTTCCGGATGTTTTGACTCATTGCTCATTGCAATGACCGGATCCGGCAGCATACCACCAAGCTGTTTATATTTGTCGCTGTCTTCGAGTGATAAACCGGTAAAATACTGCGTTTTATCGGATGCCTTCATGTTCTTGTCCGTGGTATTGCTGCGTACATCCTCTCCGGAAATATACTGCGTGTATCGACGATATTTTTCCGGATATTCCGAATAAAACGCAACTTCTTCATTGCCTTTTGCACCATCCTTGCCGTTTTCCGAATAAAAATAGCCGGCATGCCCCCATTTTTCTAAATTCTCCTCCGAACAGATCAAAAGATCTGCCGTGCCGGAATACAGAAATGTCTGGATCTGCTGATCATCTCCATCTAAAGACAGGCGAACGGTTTCCTTGCCATCTTGATATCCTAAATACTCGTTCAATGCCTTTTGGATCTTTTCTACATTATCATCATCAATAACATCTCCCTGCACACAGATAAACAGCAGGACATCTGCCTTTGTGACCGCATCATATACCTGCAGTCCGATCATCGCTATGATCACGACCGCTATGATCGCTCCCTTGAGATAATAATGCTGAAACTGCTTCAACTTACCTTTCCAAGATAGATTTTTAATCTCCTCTTTGATCGCCTCATCGGTGTGATCCTCATAAATAGATGCTTTGTCTTGTTTCAGTTTTTCTTTTTCCTCATCAGAAAAATGAACTGCCATACGTAATGGTTCTCCTTTCTACAATAAAACGTTTGATGCAAACATAGATCAAACGATGGTCCCCCATATATAGAGCATCAGATAAAAGATAACTAACAACCCATTACATATAGATGCAATTGTTGGAAAATGCGGACGGATATCTTCCTGATGAAGACTGATCCATGCCAGCACGAAACCAACGCCTGCCACGACCAAACTACAGATTCCAACGAATCCGACTAACAAACCTGCATGACCATTACTCCCGCTTGCAGCAACGCAGGCAGCGCCAAACATCCCTGCCGACAAAACCGCCAACAACGTAGCAACAATGCCTAATAACGGATGATGCTTGTCTGTCAAATGTAGAGAAGATTCTCTTTCCTTCTTTTTTCTCGCCATGTACTAATCCTCCATACCCCAAGATAACCCGCTAACTTGGTGAGTTTCGTTTTTTGTTCCAAATATGAAGTATCGCATTGCAGCATCGAAACAATACATATCCCAATATGCCTCCTAGTGTATTCAGCATAATGTCATCTACATCAAACGATCCTAACTTGGACACTAATTGTATACTCTCTACCAGTAATGATGCCAAAAAACTTAGCAGAAGGATCTTGCCAAAACTGCTGCATCGCACAGACAGTACCGGTATAACAAATCCATATGGAATGAAACATATGATATTGCCTAGCAGGTTTAGCAGCACCAGTGCTGTCCCCACTCTGCCGGCATAATACAGATACCGCTTAATCTCAGCAAACGGATGCAAATTGTATTGGTACGTATCCCGTGGTACACGTCCCATCTGCTCACTGAAAAACAAAAAATATACCATCATGATCAGATATATGCCAAATAATATCCACGATATTATTCGAATCCTCTGCTTATGCTCTTTTCTCACATCATATCCCTTTCTGCGACTATTGACGAAGTACTACATTCTTCTCGCCCAGTCCATTCATAATCTTATCCATACACTTGTTGACTTCATCATCAGTCAACGTACGGTCTGACGCTCTAAATACAATCTTATAAGCCAAAGATTTATATCCTCTCGTCAACTGCTCTCCCTCATAAATATCAAACAATTCGCAAGACTCTAACAATTTACCTCCACGAATGCGGATGATCTCCTCCACTTCGCCTGCCAAAACATCTTTGCTCATTGTTAAACTAATATCGCGTGTCATTGCCGGGAACTTGGCAACACCTTCATACTTAACATCAAAATCAGCCAAACTGCTGACAACCTTCATATCAACAACTGCTAAATAAGCACGTGTACCGATACCGAAGTTTTTCTGTACTTCCGGATGCACTTCTCCCAAATAGGCAACACTCTGTCCATCACAAGTAACAACTGCCTGTCTGCCCGGATGCAGGAAACTCTTCCCGGCATTTGGATCGTACTTCACAGCAGCTGCCTTAATCCCCATACGCTCTAACACAGCCTGTACGACACCCTTCATATCAAAGAAATCAACCTTACCATACATACCGAGCGTGAGCTGCATTCTCTCATCCGGCAGTTCAGTAAGCGGAAGCTGCTTTGGAAGGTAAACATTGGCAAGCTCATATAAGCGCACTTCCTGATTACGCCGCTTAAAGTTCGTAGCCAGAGAAGTTAACATTCCACCAAGTGCGGAAGTACGCATTACACTGTAATCCTCACCCAAAGGATTCGTGATCTGAATACTCTTGCGAAGCACATCATCCTCGGAAAGATTCAGTTTATCATATACTTTCGGGCTTTCAAACGAGAATGTCATACCCTCGCAGAAACCGTAATTTTCAACTACTTCACGAACCATATCTTCGTGCTGTAATTTCTGAGATAATCCACCGGACGTTGCAGCACCGCTTGGCAGCGTCATCGGGATGTTATCATAACCGTAAAATCTTGCAACTTCCTCTGCAAGATCTGCCATACGCTCCAGATCCTGACGCCAGGTCGGTACAATTACTTCTCTCTTCTCGCGGTCTACCGGAAGATCGATCGTTTCAAAGTAACGAATCATATCTTCTTCTGAAATATCCGTTCCAAGAAGTGCGTTGATCTTAGCCGGATCATACGCAATGCGGAGCGGCTCTTTCTTTACCGGGTAAAAGTCCACTGCACCGCCAACCACTTCACCGGCGCCCAGTTCTTCGATCAACTGGCAGGCACGATCCATTGCATCCATTGCATTGTTCGGATCCAGTCCCTTTTCAAATTTTGCCTGCGCATCGGTACGCATACCAAGCTTCTTTCCGGACAGACGGATGTTCGTCCCATCGAATGTAGCAGCCTCAAACAACATTGTCTTTACATCATCTGTGATCATGGAATTTTCACCACCCATAATACCGGCAAGACCGATCGGTTTCTTACCGTCACAGATCATTAACATACTGTCATCTAAGGTGCGCTCCTGTCCATCTAATGTCTTAAACGGATCACCGGCGTTTGCCTTACGGACTACGATCTTGTGATCCTCGATCGTATCCAGATCATATGCGTGCATTGGCTGTGCAAACTCTTCCATAACATAGTTGGTAATATCAACAATATTATTGATCGGACGAATACCAACAGACGCCAGTCTTCTCTGCATCCACTCAGGTGATGGTGCCAATTTGATGTTTTTGACAACTCTGGCAACATAACGTGGACACAATTCCGGACTTTGTACATCAACGGAGATATAATCATTCACATCTTCATCGTTTCCAGTTTTCGTTACAACCGGAGGAACAAATTTTTTACCAAACGTAGCTGCTACTTCACGTGCAATACCGAGAACGCCAAAGCAGTCTACACGATTAGATGTGATCTCATATTCAAATGTCACATCGTGTAATCCAAGCAGTTCTATCGCATCTGATCCAATCGGTGCATCTTTGTACTCCGGATTGTCGCTTAAAATATAAATTCCGTCTTTGGCTGCATCCGGATACATGTCCGTCGTAGATCCTAACTCTTCGATCGAACACATCATTCCGAATGATTCTACGCCACGCAGTTTTCCTTTTTTGATCTTAAAACCATTCTCGTTTTCCCCATCTTTGTGTGAACTTGCAACATGTCCGCCGTCCAATACGACCGGAACCTTATCACCTTCTTTGACATTTGCTGCTCCGGTTACGATCTGAACTTCTTCACCCTCTTCATTTATCTGTACCTGACAAATCACAAGCTTATCCGCATCCGGATGTTTTTCGATCTTATTGATCTTGCCAACAATGATCTTGTCGAGATTCTTATCAAACTCTGTGAATCCCTCTACCTTTGTTCCTGACAATGTCATTGCATCTGTATATTCCTGTGCCGTACAATCAAGATCCGGCACATATGCTTTTATCCATGATAATGATGTATCCATTTATTTACCTCTTTTCCGCAGTCTGTATAAATGATCCGACCGCTGCATTCTTCATTCTCGTTGTCTGTTTCCTGTGAACATCTTCCTAATCTTATGTCCTATTTAAAACTGTTTCAAGAAACGTGTGTCGTTCTCATAAAGCAGTCTCATATCGTCAATCTCATACTTGAACAATGCGATACGCTCCAAACCGACACCGAAGGCAAAACCGGTATACTCTTCCGGATCAATTCCGCTCATTTCCAATACATGTGGATGAACCATACCACAGCCTAAGATCTCAACCCAGCCGGAACCCTTGCAGAAACGGCAGCCCTTACCGCCACACTTAAAACAGGTAACATCCATCTCTGCGCTAGGCTCTGTAAACTGAAAATGATGCGGGCGGAACTTTACTTTGGTCTCCTCACCAAACAAACGCTTTGCAAACTCCTGCAGCGTTCCTTTCAGATCCGCAAACGTGATATTTTTATCAATGACAAGACCTTCAATCTGATGGAAAGTCGGTGAATGGGTTGCATCTACTTCATCCGAACGAAATACTCGTCCCGGTGCGATCATACGGATCGGCAGTTTGCCTTTTTCCATTTCATGCACCTGTACCGAAGATGTCTGGGAACGAAGTAAAATATCTTTTGTAATATAAAACGTATCCTGCTCGTCTTTTGCCGGGTGATTTGCCGGAATATTAAGTGCTTCAAAGTTATAGTAATCATACTCAACCTCAGGCCCCTCTACTACTTCATATCCCATACCAACAAAAATATCCTCTACTTCTTTTAAAGTGATCGTATTCGGATGACGATGGCCCTTTGGCAACATTGTGCCCGGTAATGTTACATCAATTGTCTCGCTCTTAATCTTTTCTTCCTGAATTGCTTTTTCAAAAGCGGCCCGTTTTTCTTCCAATCTCGTCTCGATCTTAGCGCGCGCCTCATTGACAAGCTGTCCGACCTTTGGACGATCCTCCGGTGCAACGTCTTTCATTGACTTTAGCACTGAAGTTAATTCACCCTTCTTGCCTAAGAATGCCACTTTCACATCATTCAAATGCTCCAACTGCTCTGTGCGGTCGATCTGGCCCAGTGCATCCTCTAAAATTTTGGTCAACTTTTCTTTCATCATATCAGTTCCTTTCTTATGTTGAAATGTTTGCGCGGTTTATGCCGCACCAGACTGCTGACGCTGTCGTAAGTCCAAACAGTAAATTCCCTGCCGTTAAAGAAAAACAAGCAAGAAACCTCTGCTGCCAGAACTTTCCTGCTTCTTCTCAAAAATATAAGCATTGCCCTGTCGCAGTCATCCTACGTCAGGGACGGATCTCTCCGCGGTACCACCCTGCTTTTTATGGAAAGAGAATATCTTCTCTACTTCACATAAACTCTTCATTACACGTAACGTGTGCAAACGTCAGCCTCTACACAAAAAATCTTCAAAGCTGCAGCTCCCGTGAGAAATTCATTTACTATGGGAACGCACAGGATGCTTACAGCCGGGGACATCCTCTCTCTTCATCGAATCATAGCAAACTACTAAACACGATCATCACTTTTCTCAAATCCAAATTTTATCACATTTCTTTAAAATACGCAACAATCTTTTCAAAATGCATACCATGGGAAGCTTTTACCAAAATGGCATCCTGTTCTTTCAGCAGATCGGGCAATTTCGCCATCGCCTCCTCCAGTGTCGCAAACCAGATCACATTGGCAGAAGGATCGACATCCGTAATTCCGGCAAGATATTGTTTTGCCAGCGTTCCAATGCATATGATCTGATCCAGACCGCATCCAGCCACATATCTTCCCGTTTCGTAATGCAGCTTTTCTTCCTCTGCGCCAAGCTCAAACATATCACCAAGAATGGCGACTTTACGTTCCGGCACTTCAGATAACAGGTGAACCCCTGCCTGCATGGATACCGGATTAGCGTTATAACAGTCATCCATGATCGTAAAGTGTTCCGTTGCAAACACACTGCCATGACCATCGACCGGACGAAACGCTGCAATCCCCTGAACGATCTCCTCGTCCGACAACCCCATCTGCTGACCTACCGCTACTGCAGCAAGCGCATTGGTGATCATATGACGACCCGGGACCGGAATGGTGATCTGAAGCGTTCCCCTAGAGGTCTGCACAGTCACATCCGTACCGGATAATCCCTTAGATGTGATTTTCAACGGATGCACATCGTTGTTGTCATTCAAGCCGAAAAATACCGGTCGTTTGCCATGTACCTGCGTTACCGTGATCAATTTATCGTCGTCGCCGTTCAAAAAAACAGTGCCGCCTTCTTTCATTCCTTGAAATATCTCGGTTTTGGCTTTTAATACGCCATCTCTGTCACCCAATTGTTCCAGATGACAGCAGCCGATATTGGTGATCACACACATATCCGGTCTGGCAATCGCTGTCATGCGGCTCATTTCTCCAAAATCACTGATTCCCATTTCCACGATGGCTGCCTCGTGTTCCTCACGCAGGCGAAGTAATGTAAGCGGCATTCCCAATTCGTTATTAAAATTACCTAATGTCTTTAATGTGTTAAAGTGTGTTGAGAGCACAGACGCTAACATCTCTTTGGTCGTAGTCTTTCCAACACTTCCGGTAATTCCTACTATAGGCAAGGTACATATTGTCCTGTAATATGCTGCCATATCTTTGATCGCCTGCAGGCAGTCTTTAACCTGAATATAAGCCTTTTTCTGCTCACCGGGCTTATCTTCTGACATGCAGCAAAGTGCCCCGCTTTCATAGGCAGCCGGAACGAAACGGTTTCCATCCACCTTTGCCCCTTTGATCGCCACAAACATTCCACCTTCTGTCACCTGCCGGTTATCCGTCACAACTCCGGTGATCTCCTTTGTAGCCAAATCCCGATCCCCATAATAGGTACCACCGCATATTTCCGCAATCTTTTTAGGTGTCATTGTCAACATACGAAACCTCATTTCTTCTCCATAGCCAGCGAGATAATCTTCTCACACAACGTTCCATAATCCATACCAATCGCTGCAGCTTCCTGTGGCAGCAGACTAGTCGGCGTCATGCCCGGCAGTGTATTTGCTTCCAGACAGAACAGATTTCCGTCTGCGTCCATCAGAAAATCGATACGTCCATACACCTCTAACTTCAACTCATCATATACTCTCTTTGCAAAATTCTGCATCTCTTTTGTTTTTTCTTCTGATAATTCTGCAGGACATACGTCCATTGCCATTCCCGGCTGATATTTCGTTTCGTAATCATAAAATCCTGCTTTCGGAATGATCTCTATGATCGGCAGACTCTCTCCACCAAGCACGCCGGCAGAAAACTCTCTTCCTTTGATACACTCCTCCACAACGACTTCATCTTCATAGCGAAATGCAGTCTGAAGCGCAGCCTCATATTCCTCAGCACTCTGTACCATACTGACACCAACGCTGGAACCACCACAACATGGTTTCACAACGATCGGATATGCCATATCTTCCGGCAGATCGCCACTCTGTCCTTTGCGAACGGAAAATCCTTTCGGCGTTGGGATCCCTGCCTCCAAAAAGATCTTTTTGGACAATCCTTTATCCATGGCAACCGCACTGCCTACGCAGCCGGAACCTGTGTAACGAATGCCAAGCAGATCGAACGCTGCCTGTACTTTACCATTTTCACCATCTGCGCCATGCAACGCCATATATACAATGTCTGCCTTTCGGCAAAGTGCCAGAACATTCGGTCCAAAGAAACCATCCTCGGAATCTCCACGCATCTGCTTGATCTGATCCAGATCCGGGTCAATGGACTTGATCTTTTTATCGTCCGAGCGGATCGCATCATTTCTTACAAAAAAATCCTCTGAAACATCTCCTTCATATCCTAAAAAAACATCCAGCATTGCTGCCTGATGTCCCCTTTCACGCAGCGCTTTGCACACGTCTTCTCCGGTGCTAAACGATACGTCTCTTTCTGTACTAAGTCCTCCAGCCAATACGATGATGTTCATAACTGTGCCTCCATTTTTGTTTTACATGCTAATTATTTACGCCACTCTATCTTAGCACACTACATGCAAAAGGGCAACGCTAATGCATTGCCCTTCCTGCTTCTAACAAACAATTTCCTATTTTGTAGGACGTGCTACCAACACCACAGAATCTCCTTTGCCATATCCATAATGAACCACTTTCCCGTAACGGCTGCTTGCAGACACATCCTTTGCGCCGCCGGTATATATCTCAATATGCGTGATATTCTTGTATCTTCCATTACGCCAGCCGGAGAAAAAGATCAAGTCTCCCGGAAGCAGTTTTTTATAAGAAACCGCTTTTTTTGCAATAACTTTATGATTTCTGGTGCACCATTTTCCAATATCTGCGGCAACCGGTGACCAGCCGCTTTTCGATCCAAAATATACATCATATTTACGATATACTCGAGAAACTAACGAACTGCAGTCGTAAAATCTCTTAGACATTCTACGTGCCTGACTGTATGTCGTCTTCGTCTTAGAGATTGCAATCGCTTTCTTGGATGCCCGATAACCCCGTTTACTGGAAATCTCAACCCAGATCTTAAACGTGCGTCCATCCGCCTTTACTGTAATATTTGTATGACCGATCTTCTTCGCTTTCATTTTGCCTCTGGATGTAATCGTTACCTTTTTCTTATTGTTAGAGGAAAAGCTAACCTTACTTCCTGGCACAAGTCCTTTAAGCTTCAGCGTCTTTCCCATACCTTTGTACATGATAATGTTGAAATCCGCATAGGCAGGATTACTGACACGAACCAAAATAGAAAAATCCAATCCATCGATATTCAATGTTAGTTTTTTCGATCCCTTATAATTTGCAAAAATATCACCTTGCTCTGTAAAATATGCCGCACCCTGTTTTTCAGGATCCCAGGTAATCTTACTTTGTGCGATTGTTCCGCTGATCGAAGGCTTCTTCACACAGCCGGATGCCAAGATCACTGTCTTACCGGATACCGTTGGTGTTGTCACATATACCGGCATCGTAAGTGTTATCGTGTCCTTGTTATATGCAGTGAGCGTCGCTTTCAGTGTCGTCTGCCCCTTAGCTACAGCCTGTATTCCCTGCGTTGTCCAAACAGCTACTTTATCATCTCCGGTTGCATAAGTAATCTTTTCACTGCCACTTCCGATAAAGGAAAAACCGTCAACACCGACAGCGGTTGCCTTGCTGCCAACAGCACGTGTAACATACTCTTGTGAATAGCTCGGTGTCTCAATCGTTACTTCTGCTATCGCAAAACAGCTGCCACGTCCATTGTCCGCATAGATCACGGAAGGGCGAAACCCCACTGCCTGCAGGGAGCCGTCTTCACTAATTGTGACACTATTTCTATCTGCCGACAACGTATAACCCGTCTGCAGCAAATATTCCTGCATCGGCTTAGAAACACTCTGTCCATAAGCAAGTTTGACCTGTTCCGGTGCGATCACATTAATCTCGATCGTATCTTTATATGATGTATCATCGTCATTTTTGCGCTCCGCCTCAACCGTCACCGTTCCCTCTTTCAAACAAGTCAAGATTCCGGTTTCTGTCACTGACGCCGTTTCCGTTGATGGTTCTGTCAAGTGAAATGTTGTTCCTGCTTTCATATCCGGTTCTACCAGATTCATCAGATCAAATTGATCTCCCACATAAACACTTTGCTCATTTTCGGTAAAAATACGTTCTAAAGCAGCCGCATCTCTGCTGATTCCAAAAATCATTCCTGCAAGCAACAGTACCAGACACATGATCTGCCATTTCCCTTGTGTTTTCTTTGTTGCCTCCATGTTTCCTCCTTACATTTAATTCACCTTGTAAATAATCCGTCTGCCCTAAATTATCACTGGTATCAGACATCGATTCCCCTATTGTGATCGCTCTGCCTGAAATCCTTCATACATCATATCAATGTATTCCCAGATCTCATCCCGTCCGCTTTTATTCAACGCAGAAAACGGAATAACCGGCGTTCCATCTACTACCTGCAGTGCATCTTTGATCTGCTTGATCTGTTTTTGCAATTGTGAACGCTTGATCTTATCCGATTTAGTTGCAATAATGATCGGATTAAATCCATAATTGACACACCATTCATACATCTGTATATCATTTTGATTAGGTTTGTGCCGTATATCCACCAGCAAAAAGACCAGACGCAGCACCTTTGACTGGTGCAGATATCCGTCAATCATCTTCCCCCACTTTTTGACTGTATCCTGTGACACTTTCGCATAACCATATCCCGGCAGATCAACAAAATACAACAATTCATTAATATTATAAAAGTTGATCGTCTGTGTTTTACCCGGCTGCTGCGAAGTACGTGCATAAGATTTACGATTCATCAGTGCATTGATCAAGGAAGACTTTCCTACATTGGAACGCCCGGCAAAAGCGACTTCCAATTTGTCATTTTCCGGCAATTTACTTGTAATACCACAAACTGTCTCTAAATTAACACTCGTTACTTTCATTCTATTATTCCATGCCTTTCCATGTTCTTATGCTTCGCCGGAGGCAGTTTCTATACTCTGCTTCCATATTTCCTTTATCGAGGACACCGTAGTAACCGTGATCCCTTCTAAAATGTCCTCCGAAAATTCCGCAAGATCACTCTCATTATCCTTCGGAATGAAGACCTGAGCGATCCCGGCTGCTTTCGCCGCAAGCATTTTCTCCTTAAGGCCACCAATAGCAAGCACTGATCCACGTAAGCTGATTTCTCCCGTCATGGCAATATCTGCTCTGACTTTCCATCCTGTCACCGCAGAATATAAGGCCGTTGCCATTGTAACACCTGCAGATGGTCCATCCTTCGGCACGGCGCCTTCCGGTACATGAATATGAATATCATGTTCTGCATAATAAGAGTCTTTCACCAGCTTTGCGGTCTGGCTTCGCACATACGTTAATGCGATCTGCGCTGATTCCTTCATGACATCCCCTAACTTGCCGGTAAGCAGCAGCTTACCGTTTCCGGGCATAATACCAACTTCGACCTCTAACGTCTCTCCACCAACAGCCGTCCATGCCAATCCGCGAACAATACCGACTTGCGCTCTCTTATTCGCCATCCGGATGGTATGCACTTCTTTGCCAAGATACTCTTTCAGATTGCGTTCCGATATACGAACCTTATCTTTCTCACCTGTTGCAATGCTTTTCGCTGCCTTCTGGCACAACAATATAAGTTTGCGCTCCAGATCACGCACTCCTGCCTCTCTGGTGTAACGAGCAATAATCATACGAATTGCCTTATCCGTTATTGTAATCTGTGAATTTGTCAAACCATTGGCATTTTTCTGTTTTTTCCACAAAAATTCTTTGGCGATATGAAATTTTTCATTGTCCGTATATCCGGACAGTTGAATGATCTCCATACGGTCACGAAGCGGCAGCGGAATTGACTCCAATGAATTAGCAGTACACCAAAACATCGCATGAGACAAATTGATCGGTATTTCCATATAATGATCCGAAAAATGCTTATTTTGTTCAGGATCTAACACCTCTAACAACGCTGCGGACGGATCCCCTTTATAATCTTTTCCGATCTTATCGATCTCGTCCAGCAAAACCAATGGATTATTGGTTTTTGCCTGACAAAACGCCTTTACGATCCGTCCCGGCATAGATGCGACATACGTTCTTCTGTGTCCACGTATCTCCGCCTCGTCATTGACACCGCCAAGACAAATGCGAACATAACTGCGTCCCAATGCCCTTGCGACTGAACGGGCGATCGAGGTTTTACCGGTTCCCGGAGGACCGACCAGACAAAGGATCGGACTCACTGCATCTTTCTTCATTGCCTTTACCGCCAAACATTCCAAAATACGTTCTTTTACTTTAGTAAGACCATAATGATCCTCATCCAACACCTGTGCTGCATACGCAATATCTAAGCTCTCCTCAGACTTTTTCTTCCATGGAAACGCAAACAGATTATCCAGATAATCACGGATCATTTCACTTTCCGATGGATTTTTGGCAAAACGCTGATAACGCATAATTTCTTCACGAATCGCCTTTTTAACACGCTTAGGAGCCTTTAGTTTCTCTAATTTATGAAGATATTTAGCTGCCTGAGAGCCTACGTCATCATCACCAAGTTCCTCATGAATAGCATCGATCTGCTCTCGCAGATACATCTCCATCTGCTTCTTATCTATATTTTCTCTGATCTTTTTTTGAATCTTCTCCTGTTCAATAAACAGATTGATCTCCTGCGTCATGTAGACAGCAAGCCGCTTTTCGCGTTCGTCAATGGATGGCTCCTCCAAAAGCTTTTGTTTTTGTGTATAATCACTTTCTAACAATCCGCTAAGTTGATCGACATAAGCCCCGCGGTCCTTCTCATCAGCGATAGCATCCCATACTGTAGCAGGAACATCTTCTCTAAATTCCGCATATTTTCTTTGCAGGGCATTGAGAATGCTGCCCATCGCAAGGATCGTCTGGGAATCTTCCTCTGACTCTATTTCTTGAAATTCACTATATTCACAATAATAACAATCCGATTCCCGATGGACTTCTTCAATCATAACACGACAAACGCCACGCACAACAGCCTGTGGATGTCCTTTTCTCGGCGTATTCATCTGTTTGACTTCCAATAACGTTCCCACCGAATATAATTTTGAATGATCATCGTCTGCCGTTTCTGCCGGCATCCTTGTGACTCCAACCAGTTTTCCGCCCGGTCCAATAGCTTGTGATACCGCATTTTCGGAGCGACTGTCATACAAATTCAAATACACAGAACTTCCCGGAAATACAACACACTCTGACAGGATGATCATTGGAACTTTTTGATTATTCATTCCATTCTCTCCTTGTATCTTATCCACAAAAGGGGCAACGCATCTTACGTTACCCCTGCAACATTCGTAAAAAGTACAAAGTTTGTTTATGCAGTTGCATCTTTATCCTCTGTCAACTGCTTAACTTCGTCCTCTTTTGTGATCAACTTTGGTTCTTCCTCACCTAAAACCGACTGCTCTGTAATAACACATTCTTTAATGTCATCCACGGATGGAACCTCATACATCACATTCTGCATTACATTTTCCATGATCGCACGCAGTCCTCTTGCGCCGGTCTTACGTTCTGACGACTGTTTTGCAACAGCCTGGATCGCTTCCGGTTCAAACGACAATTTCACGCCATCCAGTTCAAACAGTTTTTGATACTGTTTTGTGATCGCATTTTTAGGCTCTACCAAAATCTTTTCCAGTGCTTTCTCATCCAAAAGATCTAATGCTACCGTAACCGGAAGACGACCAATGATCTCAGGGATCAAACCAAACTTCACAAAATCTTCCGGCAATACCTGTCGGAACAGATCTCCAATTGTCTCATCACGCTTATCTGCGATCTCAGCATTAAATCCAATGGATTTCTGACCGATACGTCCCTCTATGATCTTCTCCAAACCATCGAACGCTCCACCACAAATAAATAAAATATTGGATGTGTCTAACTGGAAGAACTCCTGATGAGGATGTTTTCTTCCGCCCTGCGGTGGTACACTGGCTACCGTTCCCTCTAAAATCTTGAGCAGTGCCTGCTGTACACCTTCACCGGAAACATCACGAGTGATCGAAACATTCTCGCCCTTACGGGTGATCTTGTCAATCTCATCGATATAAATAATACCATGCTCCGCACGATCCATATCATAATCTGCTGCCTGAATGATCTTTAACAGAATGTTTTCAACATCTTCTCCGACATATCCTGCCTCCGTCAGTGCAGTTGCATCTGCAATGGCAAACGGAACGTTTAATATCTTTGCTAATGTCTGTGCCAAAAAAGTCTTACCGGAACCTGTAGGTCCCACCATGATAATATTACTCTTTTGAATCTCAACATCCATATCTTTTGCAGACAACACACGTTTATAATGGTTATAAACTGCTACCGAAAGAGCTCTCTTTGCGTCATCCTGTCCAACTACATACTCATCCAAAAAATCCTTGATCTCTTTTGGCTTAAGCAAATTGATCTCAGTATCATTGTCGACCTGCTCTGCCTTCTGTGTCATCTCATCTTCCATGATCTCCGAGCAAAGTTCTACACACTGGTCACAAATATACACACCCGGTCCTGCGATCAGACGCGTCACCTGATCCTGTGTCTTTCCACAAAAAGAACATTTTAATTTATCATCTTTTTTTCCTGACATGACTACCTCCCTGCCTGATATTCCCCCACTCTTATAATAACTTTATACAGATCTCTATTTCACGATCGTAACAGTGAATACAGTCTGTTATTTACGGTTAGTCACGATCTCATCGATCAAACCATACTCTTTTGCTTCTGCAGCCGTCATATAGTTATCACGCTCTGTATCAGCCTGGATAACTTCTAATGGCTTACCGGTATTTTCTGCCAAAATTTCATTCAAACGACTTCTTGTCTTTAAGATCTGTTCTGCGACGATACGGATCTCTGTTTCCTGACCTTTGGCGCCGCCGGATGGCTGATGGATCATAATCTCCGCATTTGGAAGGGCAAGTCGTTTTCCTTTAGCTCCTCCTGCTAACAAAAATGCACCCATGCTTGCCGCAAGGCCCATACAAATTGTAGAAACATCACATTTTACATAATTCATTGTATCATAGATGGCAAATCCTGCACTAACAGATCCTCCCGGACTGTTGATATAAAGGCTGATATCTTTGTTTGGATCCTGAGATTCCAAAAACAACAGCTGAGATACTACCAAACTCGCAATATCATCATTTACCTCGTTGGATAAAATAATAATGCGGTCCTGCAACAATCTGGAATAAATATCATACGAACGCTCTCCGCCACTCGTTTTTTCAATAACATAAGGAATACTATAACTCATTGTGCTCACCATGCCTTTCCATGTACCTGCAAATACTAAGCTGCAGGACATACTCTCTTAGACTTAACAAAAACGCCAGCCCATCAGGCAGCTGAAACAGCTTCCTGATGCGGATGGCGTTAACTTCTGTTTGTATTATTTCTCAACAGCTTCCTTTACAACAAATTCCACTGCTTTCTGCACTGCCAGATCCATTCCGATCTGTTTCTTCTCATCATCGCCGATTAACTCTTTTAACTTGTCGATCTCCATCTGATACATAGAAGCCATATTCTCTAACTCTTTATCGATCTCTTCATCAGAAGCCTCGATGTTCTCTGCAGCAACAACTGCCTCTAATACCAAACGACTCTGGATACGCTTCAAAGCCTGTGGCTCTAAATCTTCCATCATCTTCTGTGGAGTAAGACCTGTAAACTGCATGTACTGCTCCAAAGACAATCCCTGAGACTGAAGACGCTGTGCGAACTCCTGTGTCATCTGACGTGTCTGTGCAGCGATCATCTGCTGTGGAATCTCCATCTGTGCATTCTCAATGATCTTCTCAATGATCTGATCTTCCTGCTCACGTTTGATCTGATTCTCTTTGTTCTCTAAGATTTTCTTCTCAACGTCAGCCTTGTACTCATCCAATGTATCAAAATCAGATACATCCTGTGCAAAATCATCATCCAGTTCAGGAAGCTCTTTCTTCTGGATTTCTTTGATCTTTACCTTGAACAATGCAGGCTTACCCTTAAGCTCGTCTACATGATACTCTTCTGGGAATGTTACGTTTACTTCAACATCCTCACCGAGATTCTTGCCAACCAACTGATCCTCGAAATTATCAATGAAAGAATGTGATCCAAGAACTAACGTATAATCCTCTGCATAACCGCCTTCAAACTGCTTGCCATCTACATAACCATCAAAGTCGATGATAACAGTATCTCCGTCCTCTGTAGCACGATCCTCGATCGTGATCAGTCTGGAGTTAGCTTCTCTTGCCTTATCGATCTCTGCTGTGATCTCTTCCTCACTTACTTCTGCCTCTTTCTTCTCTACCTCAATGCCCTTGTAGTCACCCAAAGTAACTTCCGGCTTTATTGCTACGGTAGCTGTAAAGATGAAATCCGTTCCCTTATCCATCTGTGTTACTTCAATTTCAGGCTGTGCAACGATCTCAAGCTCACTTTCCTTAGCTGCTGTCTCATATGCTTCCGGGATCAACTCATTGGCTGCATCCTCAAAAAATACTCCCGTACCGTACATTTTCTCGATCATTGCTCTTGGAGCCTTTCCTTTACGGAATCCCGGCAGAGCAATCTTACCTTTATTTTTCTGATAAGCTGAATCAACTGCTGCATCAAACTTTGCAGCCTCAACTGTAATTGTCAGCTTAGCCATGCTCTTCTCCAACTTTTCTACCTGTACACTCATTCTTGTAAATTCCTCCTTATAAAAATATCACATTGCTATACTATAGCATGAACTTTCTCCGAAAATCAAGGCTTTTTCAAAATTAATTATTTTGCCTCATGTCCTTTGGCTTTCAGTACTGCGATCACATCATCAACATACCGCTCACAAAGCTCCTGTGTCTCTGCTTCCACCATAACACGGATAACCGGTTCAGTGCCGCTCTCGCGCAGCAAAATACGACCATTCTCGCCTAGCGCCTGCTCGACTTTTTTCACGGCTTCGATCACATCTTCATCAGCTCTTGCTGCCGGCTTATCATTAACGCGAATATTTTTCAATACCTGCGGATAGATCACAAGTCCCTTTCGCAATTCGGATAATTTTTCTTTCTTTTCCAACATAACTTCCATCAGCATCAAAGAAGTAAGCACACCGTCTCCGGTAACCGCATATTTACTAAATATAATATGTCCGGACTGCTCACCGCCCAGGGAATGACCAAACTGCATCATATTGGCATTGACATATTTATCGCCAACGGATGTCTTTTCATAGGAAATACCAACTTTGTCAAACGCCTTGTAAAGTCCCATATTAGACATGATCGTCGTAACAACCGTATTGTTATTTAATTCTCCCTTATCCTTCAGGTAACAGCCACACAGATATAAGATCGCATCTCCATCGATCACCTGACCCTTGTCATCTACCGCAAGGCAACGGTCTGCATCTCCATCATACGCAAATCCAACATCAAGATTGTTCTCGACCACAAACTTCTGCAGATTATCAATATGCGTCGATCCACAGTTATCATTGATGTTTGTTCCATCCGGATTCATGCCGATCGCAAATGTCTGCGCTCCCAATGCATCAAAAACACCTTTTGCCACGGAATAAGAAGAACCGTTAGCACAATCTAATCCAACTTTTATATTCTTAAAAGAACGAGTTGCCAAAGACATTAAATAACCGATGTAACGATGTCTTCCGATCGCATAATCGATCGTGCATCCGATATTTTCTCTGGTTGCCATAGGAATGTCATCTACTTCGCTGTCAATATATGCCTCAATCTTTTCTTCAACCTCAGCCTCCATCTTATGTCCCTTACCATTGATCACCTTTAATCCGTTATCATAATACGGATTATGGCTGGCAGATATCATAATACCGCAGTCAAACTTTTCTGTTCGCACAACATAAGACACACTTGGGGTTGGCGTTACATGCAGAAGATACACATCCGCACCACTCGCTGTAAGACCTGCACAAAGAGCATCTTCAAACATATAACTGGAACGTCTGGTATCTTTACCGATCACCACACGCGCCTTGTGCTCTTTTCCATAATACCATCCTAAAAAACGACCTACTTTATATGCATGCATTACATTTAAATTAACATTTGCTTCTCCACGAAATCCATCGGTTCCAAAATATTTCACGTTACTCCTCCATTCTGACTCTTCACTCTTTCAACTCTACCCGCTGCCTTATGCTGTCTCTTCTATGTCCTATTCTCCTAATAAGCAACCAGTGCTTTACACAACATTACAATTCTACCATATGTGCTTTTCAAAATCAATGTTCTGTTTCCAATGCGGCCTATATTTCTCAATTACTCCTTTTTGATGCCACTTTCATTATGGCATATATCCCTAAACGCCAGTTTCTACATGGCGTTTTCCAAAATAAAACCTGTTATGATGATATCAAATATTTTATCTAATAGGAAGGGGCACGTATGAATATTTATAAAGCTACAAGTGATATTTGTGATACAACATTATTTTCTTTAAAGTGGAACAAACACAGTTTTGGACTGCGTCTTGCAAAACTTCGCGAAGCGGCCGGAATCAGCGCACGCCAAATGAGCTTGGATCTTGGATTAAACAAAAACTACATTAATTCCATTGAATCCGGTAAAAATTATCCGGCATTGGAAGGCTTCTTTAACATCTGCGATTATCTTCACGTCGATCCCTTTACCTTTTTCTATACTGATGATAATACGTATCAATCCTTCGCCTATTTTATTACACTATTGCAAAAGTTAAATTCCGAAGAGATCCAGCATGTCTATCAGATGGTCAAGAATGTCACCGAATATCCATCCCGGCAGACGAAAACCAAAGCGAATCGATTTATTCCAACAAAATAATAGCCGCAGAACGCAACGTTTTTACGTGACTTCGAGTTCTCCGAAGGGCAGGTAAATCATTCATCAGAGACAACAAAATCTGGAAATCACTGTAAAAACGAAATGCGATCAGTTATAAGGCATGGGAAATTTGTGTAAATTATTTGTAAAAAAAGTATAATTCGACAGTTATATATGGTTTTTTTATACAAAATGATTTAAACTATTATCATTACATGAACAGGAGGTATATTCTCATGGCAATAACTGTTTTTGCGGCAATTGATGTCGGTAGTCATGAAACCGCAATGCGTATTTACGAGATTTCCAAAAAACACGGTGTACATGAATTGGAATATCTGCATCACACAGCGCGTCTTGGATATGAGACATTTTCCACAAGACATATCAGCTATCACACGATTGATAAGCTCTGTAATATTTTACTCGGCTTTAAGGAAAAGATGATGGAGTACCGCATCAAAGATTATATGATCATTGCAACCAGTGCTCTCCGGGAAGCCGATAATAATCTGATCGTATTAGATCAGGTGAAACAGCGCACAGGCTTTCAGATCAAGATCCTCAGCAACTCCGAACAGCGCTATCTATGCTATAAAGCCATCGCATTGCAGCCCAACTCATTCCACAAGCTGATCCAAAAGGGTACGCTTTTGGTCGATGTCGGCGGTGGCAGTATCCAATTATCATTATTCGACAAAAACAACCTGATCACGACCCATAATATTTTGTTAGGTTCTCTGCGGATCCAAGAGTTTTTACAAACAATGCAGGGCGATGTGATCAATTATCAGAATCTGGTTCATGAATATATTTCTAACAGTCTGCATACGTTTTCTAAACTGTATTTGCAAGATTGTAATGTCCGAAACATTATTGCTGTCGGCAACCAACTGCAAACGTTTGTAAAATATCTGGTCACGCACCATTTTGGCAATTTGCAGCCGGTCGATTCAAAGGGTAACAAAAAAGATTCCGTCAACCGTCAGGAATACGAAGAACTGTATCATGCCATTTCCACGCAGGCACCGGATGATCTTGCCCGCGAACTGTCAATTTCTGAAGACAAGGCAGAGCTGCTTTTGCCGACTGCCATGATCTATCACAATATTTTTGAAGAGACAGACGCCGAGTTTATGTGGTTGTCCGGCATAACGATCTGCGATGGCATGGCAGCTGATTTTGCCGAATGCAAAGAACATATTGTTCCGGCTCATCCTTTCTCGGATGATATCATCTCCGTATCACGCAAACTGGCAGAACGCTTTTGCTGCGATACAGAACACATTCATCAGGTAGAGATTGCTGCCTTAAAGCTGTTTGATGCTCTGCGCAAAGCTAATCACCTGACCAAGAAGGATCGTTTACTTCTTCAGATAGCAGCGATACTTCACAATTGTGGCAGTTTTCTCAACTTAAATGACATCGGTGAAAACTCCTATAAAATTGTTACTTCCACAGAGATCATCGGATTATCCCATCAGGAACGTATGATCGTTGCTTATGTGATTCGATATACAACCGGCGACTTTCCGGAATACAGCGAGATTAAAAATGAATTCAGCCGTGAAGAATATATCAAAATTGCAAAACTAAATGCAATACTCTGTCTTGCCGATGCTATGGATCGAAGCCATCAACAGAAATTCACCAATTTTACGGTCCGCAAACGCGGATACGATCTTACCATCACCGGTCAGACATTGTATGACATCACATTGGAACATGGTATGTTTATACAGAAATCACCATTTTTTGAAGAGGCCTTCGGTATTCGCCCTGTCCTCCGCCAAAAAAAGTGTCTATAGAAAGGAGACTCTATCATGAGTACAAAATCACCTTATTCCAAACCGGAATATTTTTATAACCGTGAATTAAGCTGGCTGTTATTTAACCGCCGCGTACTGGAAGAGGCCAAAGATTCCTCTCTTCCCTTATTTGATCGTCTTAAATTTTTGAGCATTACGTCATCCAACTTAGATGAGTTTTTCATGATACGTGTTGCCTCTCTCAAAGACATGGTACAGGTAAAATACAACAAAAAAGACATCTCCGGCATGACCCCTGCAGAACAATTAGCTGCGATCAACGAACGTACACATTTGTTCGTTAAAGATCAGTATGATATTTTTAATCGTTCTCTGATCCCGGCCCTCGAAAAAGAAGGCGTACACGTCTTATCCCACTATGAAAATCTTAGTGATAAACAGTCCAAATATGTAGACCGTTATTTTACCGATGAAGTATACCCGGTACTTACTCCTATGGCAGTGGATTCATCCAGACCATTTCCGCTGATCCGTAACAAAACATTAAATATCGGCGCTATTCTCCGCATGAAAAAAGACAAAGCTGCAGGCGGACAATTCCGCGATCTTTATCTGTCACATGGCAACAAAAAGAAAGGAGCTGATTCCAATGATACCGATTTTGCAACGGTTCAGGTTCCTTCTGTATTGCCTCGTTTTGTCGAGATCCCATCCGAGCAAAAAGGTGAAAAAACCTTTATTTTGTTAGAGCAGATCATTGAAAAAAATATCGGAAAACTGTTTGTCAATTATGAGATTGAATCGGTATTTCCATATCGTATCATGCGTAATGCGGACCTTAGCATTGAAGAAGATGAAGCTGCTGATCTTCTGATCGAGATCGAACGACAGCTCAAGAAACGTCAATGGGGGCAGGCAATCCGTTTGGAAGTTGAAGCAGGCATGGACAAACGTCTGCTCAAAAAACTGCGTCAGGAGTTAAAGATCAAAGAGGAAGATATTTTTAAGATCAACGGTCCTTTGGATTTAACATTTCTTATGAAATTATCCGGATTGGAAGGATATGATAAGCTACGCACTCCAAAATACACACCACAGCCTGCTAAATGGCTAAATGGTGAAGATCATCTGTTTGATCAGATCCGTGACCATGATGTTCTTCTACATCATCCATATGAGACTTTTGATCCGGTTGTTGATTTTGTCAAACAAGCTTCGAAAGATCCAAACGTTCTTGCGATCAAACAGACCTTGTACCGCGTCAGCAGCCACTCTCCGATCATCGCATCTCTTGCTGCCGCTGCCGAAAACGGCAAACAGGTAACCGTGCTTGTCGAGTTAAAAGCACGGTTTGATGAAGAAAACAATATTATCTGGGCACGTAAACTGGAGCAGGCCGGCTGTCATGTCATTTACGGTCTTGTTGGTCTGAAGACGCACAGCAAGATCACGTTAGTTGTCCGTAAAGAAGAAGATGGCATTCGACGTTATGTCCACCTCGGTACCGGTAACTACAACGATAGCACAGCAAAATTATATACCGATATGGGTCTTCTTACATGCCGTAAAGCGATCGGTGAAGATGCCACCGCCGTCTTTAATATGCTGTCCGGTTATTCGGAACCGGCATTTTGGAACAAATTAGCAATTGCACCGATCCGCCTGCGTGACCGCTTTACTCAATTGATCAACCGAGAAAAAGAATTTGCCAAAAAGGGTAAAAAAGCATTTATTCGCGCCAAAATGAATTCTCTATGCGATGCCGGTATTATCAGCTCCTTGTATGAAGCTGCTGCCGCCGGTGTTAAGATTGAACTAGTTGTACGCGGCATCTGCTGCCTCAAAACCGGAATGCCGGGTATCAGCGAGAACATTACGGTACGTTCGATCGTCGGTGACTTTTTGGAGCACAGCCGAATCTTCCATTTCTACAACAACGGTTTCGAGGAAGTCTATATGGGAAGTGCAGACTGGATGCCTCGTAACCTAGATAAACGTGTGGAGATTTTATTTCCGGTAGAAGATGACGCATTAAAAGCTGAAGTGATCCATATTTTGGACATTCAACTGGCGGATAACGAAAAAGCAAGAATTTTACAGAAAAACGGAACCTATCGACGTGCTGCAAAGGGCGGTCACGCTAAACTCAACTCACAGAAATACTTCTGTGAAGAAGCAAAGCGTGCGCAAAAAGAACGTAAAAAGCAAAATAAAAATACGCATACGTTTGAACCTCTCCATTCTGTTCCGGAAGAGTAAAATAAAATCTAATAACGTAAACAAAAGGCGGTGCTTAATGCACCGCCCCTTTTTCACGAAAACGATCATGAATATTATGCGATATGATACATGATAACGCGCATTTTACTTTTTTGCTGTTAATTCTTATCACAGAAAGTCCATCAGCGAAATCTGATTTGAATGTGGCAGATCCCCGAATAATCCAAGCCTATCCATCGTCTCTACTGTATTTGCGCTGACCTTGCACCGGGTCTTAAAGTCTTCCTGTGACAAAAATTCCCCTTTGCTCGCCTCATCCTCGATCAACTCTGCTGCTTTATCTCCCAGTCCGTCGATCGATGAAAAAGCAGGCATTAATTTCCCATCCACGATCTGAAATCTGGTTGCTTTGGATCGATAAATATCAATCTTGCAAAAACCAAATCCTCGCGCATACATTTCCTGTACAAGATGCATATCATCTAACGTATTCTTTTCTTTGTCAGACAACTCATTTTTGCGTCTGTTGTAATCATTAATGTAATACTCTAACCGCTCTCTGCCCTGACACATGATCTCATAATCAAAGGCTGTCGCACGAATACTAAAATATGACGCATAATACGCCAACGGCTCGTGCACCTTAAACCATGCAACACGCAATCCCATCATAACATAAGCTGCCGCATGCGCTTTTGGGAACATATATTTGATCTTTTTGCAGGATTCGATGTACCAGTCCGGCACATTGCAGGCACGCATATCTTCTTCCATGTCCGGTGTCAAACCTTTTCCCTTACGTACACTCTCCATGATCTTAAAGGAACGTTCATTTTCCACGCCCATACTGATCAAATAGATCATAATATCATCACGGGTACAGATTGCCGTAGACAACGTACAGTCACCGTTTTTAATATAATACTGTGCATTGCCAAGCCATACATCGGTACCATGTGACAGTCCCGAAATACGGACAAGATCCGAAAAGTTTTTTGGCTTAGCATCTAACAGCATTCCCATAACAAAGTTAGTTCCAAACTCCGGTACACCCAGACATCCAAGCGTACATCCGCCAATATCTTCCGGCGTAATACCTAACGCCTCTGTCGAGGCAAAAAGAGAAAGCACCTCCGGATCATTCATCGGGATCTCCGAGGCATCTTTACCCGTAAGATCCTCTAACATACGGATCATTGTAGGATCCAAATGTCCTAAAATATCCAGTTTCAACAAGTTTGCATCAATCTTATGATAATCGAAATGTGTCGTTATGATCTTTGTTGTCATATCATTGGCCGGATGTTGTACCGGCGTAAAGGTGTAGATCTCTTCTCCGATCGGCAACACAACGATACCGCCCGGATGCTGTCCTGTGGTACGTCTTACACCTACACAGCCTTTCGCAATACGTTCCATTTCCGCACTGCGCTTTGTGATCTCATGTTCTTCACAATATTTCTTAACGTAGCCATATGCGGTCTTTTCCGCCATTGTACCAACCGTTCCGGCACGAAAAGTCTGACCTGCACCAAAAATAACCTCCGTATAATCGTGTGCATTACTCTGATACTCATTGGAGAAGTTCAGGTCGATATCAGGCTCTTTGTCTCCCTTAAATCCCAAGAATGTTTCAAACGGAATATCATGACCTTCTTTGTTCATTACTGTCCCACAATTTGGACAGATCTTATCCGGAAGATCGCACGCAGAAGTTCCCGCATTTTCCTTGATCACCGGATCATCAAAGTCATAATGATGGCAGGTTGAACAATAATAATGTGCCGGCAACGGATTGATCTCCGTAATTCCGGACATCGTTGCCGCAAAGGATGATCCAACTGAGCCTCGGGAACCAACCAGGTATCCATCTTCGTTAGACTTCCACACCAACTTCTGTGCAATAATATACATCACGGCATATCCGTTACCAATGATCGATTTTAACTCTCTCTCTAAACGCTCTTCAACGACCGGAGGAAGATCAGGGCCATAGATCTCATGTGCTCTGTTATAGCAGATATTACGCAGATCCTGATCAGAATTTTCAATATACGGCGGACATTTTCGCGGACTGCACGGATAGATCTTATCCACCATATCAGCGATCAGATTGGTGTTCGTAATGACAATTTCCTCTGCCTTTTTGGATCCAAGATATTGAAATTCCGCAAGCATTTCCTCTGTTGTTCGATAATATAGCGGTGCCTGCTGATCCGCATCCGCAAACCCCTTACCGGACATAATAATACGGCGATACACCTCATCTTCCGGATTCAGAAAATGCACATCGCAGGTTGCCACAACCAGCTTATTATAAGCCTCTCCAAGAGAAACGATCCGACGGTTAAGCTCCTTCAGATCGTTATCATCCTGTATCTGCGGATATTTATCTTCGTCACGAACCATGAATTCATTGTTCCCGATCGGCTGGATCTCCAAATAATCATAAAAGCGGACTAAACGGTCAATCTCTTCCTCCGGCTTTTCTTCAACAAGTGCACGGAACAACTCACCCGCCTCACACGCTGAACCGATCAAAAGGCCCTCACGCCACTTCATAAACAGACTCTTTGGCAATTTCGGTCGTCTGTTAAAGTATTTCAAATGAGACTCTGACACCAAACGATACAGATTCACGCGGCCGGTTTCATTTTTGGCTAAGATAACAGCATGATACGATGGCATCTTACGAATCGACTCCTCATTCGGAATACAAGCCTCGTTTAACTGTGTCAGATTCTTGATCTCCTTGTCTTCCAACCGCTTGATCATATGCAAAAAGATTTCTGCCGTTGCCTCTGCATCGTCCACTGCTCTATGATGATGTTCCAGAGAAACATTAAGCTGCTTTGCCACAGTATGTAATTTGTAATTTTTAAGTTCCGGTAAAAGTGCTCGCGCAACAGACACCGTATCCACAATCGTAAATTTGCAGTCAAGCCCGAGATCTGATGATTTCTGACTAATAAATCCCATATCAAATCCGGCGTTATGTGCCACCATGACTGCCCCTTCACAGAACTCCAAAAATCGTGGAAGAACAGTTTCGATCCCATCCGCATCGCAAACCATAGAGTCATCAATGGATGTCAATTTCGTGATATGATATGGAATCGGTCGGTGCGGATTGATAAAGGTACTAAAACGATCGGTGATCGTTCGATTTTCGACCTTTACAGCACCAATTTCTATGATTTCGTTGCTTTTAGGACCAATTCCTGTCGTCTCCAAGTCAAACACAACATACGTATCATCAAACGCTTGTCCTTCATCATTTTGAACCGCTTCGATCAGATCATCGACCAAATATGCTTCGACGCCATACAACACCTTAAATGCATCGTCACGATCCACTTCATGATCTGCATCCGGAAATGACTGTACAACACCGTGGTCTGTGATCGCCACTGCAGGGTGTCCCCACTCTTTTGCGCGTTTCACAAATTCACGTACCGGAACTACTGAGTCCATCTCACTCATTTGTGTATGTGCATGTAATTCCACTCGTTTTGGGCCCTCATAGATATCCATCCGTTTTTCTCTGGTATCTTTGCCCGGTTTGATGCCACGTACTGAACTGATCGTGATCTCGCGGCTAAAGGTATCAAAAATCGGGATTCCTTTCAGTTTTATAAATTTACCGTTTTTGAGTTCTCCGCCAATGGATTCTAATACTTCCGGCTCCAAAAAGATCTTCGCCTGAATCGTATCGGTAAAATCTGTAATATTAAACATTAACAGGATCTTACCACTTTTAAGCTCCCTCTCTTCCGAAGACAATATCATTCCCTCGATCACAACCTCACCAGGATCCTCCTGGATATCTGCAATCTTGATCATATTGCCATCACAGTTACGTCCATAGAAACATTCTTCGTCCACATTGCCATGAAACGAACCTCTTCCACCTTTTCGGCTGTAAGGACTGCCTCGAAACGTCTTTTTCTCTCCTCCGGCTTTCTTCTCCGTGGAATCGTTCTTTTTCTCCACAACCGGTTCCGCAGCGGTCTTGACGACAGTCTCTGTAGGTGCTTTCTGTCCGGAGACTGTCCCCGGATCCTGTGATCTTCCTGCGGTTTTTCCTTGTGCACCCATGTTTTTTGTTCCGGAACCACGCTCGGACCCTTGCGCTTTCTCCGTACCGAATGCCTCCACCGACTGCACCTGATTCTTATGTTGTATCACATCGCGATAGCTGATCTCTTCCTCTTCTTGAATCTGCGGTTCACGGTAACTGATCTTTAATGTGATCGAAAATCCGGCTTTTCTTGAAAAAAGATCTTGAACTTTCTTGATCACCTCTGTCTCTCTGGCACGAAACAATATATCATCGTCACAGCACAAATAGAGTGTCTCCCCTTCGAGATGACACTCTCCACTATAAAACATGTTAAATTCCAGAACATTGCTTTCTTTCAAGATCATCAAAATGCTGTCCTGGTATTCCTGCCAAAAATTCTCAGGCGTATACTGTTCTGACAGTCGAAACCGATCTGTTACCTGTACGGTAAATCCTGCTTTATCAAACAACTGATTCAATGCGTACTCTAACAGTGCAATCTCACGGTATGGAATAATATGTTCACTGACAATATGAACCTCCACTCTTTTTTGCTCCCGCAACAGACACAGACGTTCTACATATACTTCCTCAAAAACAGACTGCTGCCTTGCCGTCAAACGAAGATCAGCAAACGTTTCCTGTAGTAACTTTTCCATTCGATCACATCCTATCAAGTTCCTGCTGCAATGCTAAGAGTAATTGATCTTCCGGAACTTTACGGATCACTTCGCCTTTTTTGATCAAAAGACCCTCACCTTTGCCCCCGGCAATTCCGATATCAGCCTCTCTCGCCTCTCCGGGACCATTTACAACGCAGCCCATTACAGCTACTTTTATATCTTTGTCAAGATCCTTGACCATATTTTCCACTTTCGTTGCAAGACCGATCAAATCAATCTGAGTTCGTCCACAAGTTGGGCAAGAAACAACCGTTACGCCCCCTTTACGCAACCCAAGTGTCCGCAAAATAAGTTTTGCCGAGCGTACCTCTTCGACCGGATCACCAGTGAGAGACACACGTATCGTATCTCCAATACCCTCATACAGAATCGTTCCAATACCGATCGCTGATTTAATGTTCCCGGAGTGAACCGTTCCAGACTCCGTAATTCCAACGTGCAGCGGATAACGACTCTGTTTATCCATTAACTCATGTGCTTTGATACTCATTAATACATCCGAGGATTTAATACTGATGACCAAATTGTCATAGCCCATATTTTCGATCATTGCAACTTTCTGTAATGCACTCTTTACCAACCCCTCCGCCGTCACATGACCGTATTCTGCAATAATATCTTTTTCAAGAGAGCCACTATTGACGCCGACACGGATCGGGATCCCACGCTCCTTAGCAGCATTCACAACAGCACGTACACGCTCCTCATCACCAATGTTGCCAGGATTGATACGAATCTTATCTGCCCCGTTTTCAATTGCCGCCAATGCCAGACGATAGTCAAAATGAATGTCTGCGACCAGCGGAATATGGATCTGCTTATGAATCTCTTTCAAACTTTCTGCCGCCTGCATTGTTGGTACTGCACAACGGATAATATCACAGCCGGCCTCCTCCAGCGCATGAATCTGTGCAACCGTTGCTGCCACATCCTCTGTCTTGGTATTCGTCATCGACTGAATTGCTACCGGATTGCCACCACCGATCTTACGATCACCTATCTGAATCACTTTTGTCTGTTCACGCATCTATCCTCACCTATCCTTCTCCCGTATTAATGAATGATCTTAATCACGTCATTGTATAATACAAATACCATAAATAGCATTAGTAATACGAAACCTGCGAAATGTATATAGCTTTCCTTTTCGCGGTCTACCGGCTTACCACGCACAGCTTCTATCAAAATAAAGACCAGACGTCCGCCATCCAGTGCCGGTAATGGCAGCAGGTTCATAACGCCTAAGTTAGCACTTAGCAATACTGCCATGTACAAAATGCTCAGCCACATTTCTTTCAAACCGATCTTAGACGTCTCATTGATCATGGTTCCAACAGTATCTACAATACCAACCGGACCGGATACTTCCTTCATCGACATTTTGCCGGTCACAAGCTGGCCTAAGCTGGCAACCGTTGTCTCGATCCAATATTTTACTTCGATCAAGCTATACCGCAAAATCTGTCCTGCATTACCCTTCTGATAATCGGAAGCATATATTCCCAGTGTTTTGGTCTTGTAAGATTTTGGTGCGATCTCATACGTTTTCTCTTCGCTGCCTCTGCGGATCACAAATGAAATCGCTTCTCCTTCTTTTTTCTCTTCTTCCATGACCTTACCAAGTTCTTCGCCATTATCCACAGTACGTCCATTTACAGACAAGATCTCATCCCCCGCCTTAACGCCTGCCTTTTGAAACGGCGAATCTTTGCTCACATCTGAGATTTTCGTATCTGCTGTGTTCTGCTGTTTGTAGGAAAAGCCAAACAAGTATGCGGTATAATTCGGATCCACCATGATTGTCTTTTCTTTGCCGTCACGCTCGATCTCTACCTTTACCTCTTCTCCACTCAAAGGATGTAACATCAAGTACGTGTCAATTTCACGGCCGATCGTAATTTTTTTGCCATTGATCCGGCGGATTACATCACCTTTTTTGATTCCAGCCTCACTTGCCGGCTGATTGTCATACGCTGCAAGAACACGCGGAATATCTATTCCGTTATTGGCCAGAATAATAACCGAAAATACAAATGCCAGAATAAAGTTAAAGAAGGGACCTGCAAATACGATAGAGAAGCGTGCCCACACACCCTTTGTATTAAAAGAATCTTCCGCATCATTGTCCTCGTCTTCTCCTACCATAGCACAAGATCCACCGATTGGTAAAAGTTTCCAAGAATATTTAGTTACATCCTGCCAGTCTTCGTAGGCATCAAACTTCTTTTGCGAACAGAAAAATCGACAAACCGGCCCTTTCTTTGTCTTTGCAAACGTAATAATTCTCGGACCCATTCCCACGGAAAATTCAGGTACTCCGACACCGTGTTTTTTTGCAAGTAGAAAGTGCCCCAATTCATGAATCACCACAATGACTGTGAATATCAACAATGCTGCAATTATGTTCATAGTTTTCTCCAATCTGCCATCGTTTCCGATGACATCTATCCTTTCTTTATGCTTTGATCTTCTCTTTCAGCAAACGATATACGTCTTTCTCTACCGCCAAAATTTCCTCCAATGACGGATCTTTGATCACATGGTGATGCTCCATACTCCAAGCGATCAAACGTGCTATATCCAAATAACCGATCTTATGCTGTAAAAACAATGCTACCGCCATTTCATTCGCAGCATTTAATACCGTTGGAAGACTGCCTCCTGTACGTCCTGCCTCATATGCTAGAGCTAATCCTTCAAAAGTGTCCATATCCGGCTGCTCAAACGTGATCTCCTGCAATTTCCAAAAATCTAACCGCTCGCCCTGTAGATAACGGCGATGTGGATATGTCAAGGCATACTGAATCGGCAGTTTCATATCCGGCGTTCCAAGCTGCGCCATTACCGCTCCATCTTCAAATTCCACCATAGAGTGTATCACACTCTGTGGCTGCAAAACGACTTGTATACGATCAAAATCCACATCAAAAAGATGACGGGCTTCGATCACTTCCAAACCCTTATTGACCATCGTTGCAGAATCGATCGTGATCTTGCGTCCCATGCTCCAGTTCGGATGACGGAGCGCATCTTCCACGCGGATATGTTCTAATTCCTCTTTCTTTTTACCACGGAACGGTCCACCGGATGCCGTAAGCAAAATTTTATGTAAAGAACCATGTTCCTCGCCTTGCAGACACTGAAAAATAGCTGCATGTTCACTGTCCACCGGCAATAGCTTAACGCCATGCTTCTCCACCAAAGGCATAATGATGTGACCGGCCGTCACCAATGTTTCTTTGTTGGCAAAGGCAATGTCTTTCCCTGACTTGATCGCCTCGATCACAGGACGAATCCCGATCATGCCGACTACTGCTGCAACAACTATGGTTGCTTCGGAATAGGTTGCACAAGCGATCAGTCCATCCATTCCCGTAACGATCTCGGTATCCGCCGCAGCATCTTTACGTAAATGCAAACGCTCCTGTAATTCTTTTGCCTTGTCTTCCAAATACACGCACACTAACTTCGGCGTAAATTCTACAATCTGTTTTTCCAACAGATCAATGTTAGACCCTGCTGCAAGCGTTACGATCTGCATATCTTCATTTGCTCTGACAACCTCTAATGTCTGTGTTCCGATCGATCCTGTAGAACCAAGTACTGCTATCTGTTTCATGGTTAAATAACCCCTCCATTTCAAAGTTTCTCCTGCATTCGTAAAACTATCCACATCACAAATAATGCATAGTCAAAAATACACTTAATACCCTATTATAATCCTACAGCGAATGAAACATCGTCACTAAATAATATACGATAGGCGCTGTAAAAATAATACTGTCAAAACGGTCTAAAATACCGCCATGACCCGGGATCAATGTCCCATAATCTTTAATGTCGTGATTTCTCTTGATCGCAGATGCTGTCAGATCGCCAATCTGTGAAATAACAGAGGATACTGCACCAACCACTGCAAACTGCCACCACAATGCGGTCTGGGTGCGGTAAAAAGCCAGTGCAAACAAAAAGCCGATCAAAGCTGCACCAATAATCCCCCCCACACATCCTTCAATGGTCTTATTTGGACTCAATTTAGATGGCATTTTATGCTTTCCGATCAATTTACCGACACAGTATGCACAGGTGTCTGAGCCCCATGCTCCGATAAAGATCAGCCATACTATCAGTTGACCTCCCTCAAGCATACGTACCTGAAATACATACGACAACATCATTGTCACATAGATCAATCCAAAAAATACCATAATGATCTGTTCACTGCAATATTTTGGGTAAGCGATCACATAACAAGCCATCATAAGCATCAGCGCACCGATCAATAACATAATAACATAGTCCGTTTTTTGTGCCGCCAACAACAGATCCAGTCCAATACTCGCGGCATATCCGATCAACGCCGGTACTGTCTTTTCCATTTTAACGGCACGATAAAGCTCAAACAGGCCGATCACAGTGATCAATGTTATTACCCAAAACAACGGCAAACCGCCAAAGATCATCAATGCGATCGTAATGATCATCAATACAATTCCACTCAATAGTCTAGTCTTAAACATATCTGCTCCCTTTCTATTTGACACCACCGAAACGCCGGTCCCTTTGTTGATAATATTCTACTGCCTTTTCCAGTTCTTTTTTATTAAAATCAGGCCACAAACAATCTGTAAAATAAAACTCGGTATAAGCCATCTGCCACAACAGATAATTAGAAAGCCTCTGTTCACCGCTGGTTCGTATCATAAGATCCGGATCCGGTATTCCCTTTGTATCCAAATATCCGGAAATCGTCTCCTCGGTAATATCTATCGGATTCAAAATGCCGTCTTTAACATCTTTCCCCATCTTGGTCACCGCACGCCGAATTTCATCTCTGCTGCCATAGTTTAAGGCAACCTGAAAATGCAACCCGGTATTTTTTGCCGAAAACTCTTCCAACTCACGGATCTGATCCTGCAGATCCGGTGCCAGTCTCGTAATATCTCCTATCACGCGTACCTGCATGTTGTTCTTCTCACTGGTTTTCAGGCAATCCTTTAAGTAACTATATAACAACTTCATCAAAGCATCGACTTCCTCTTTGGGTCTGGACCAATTCTCCGTTGAAAATGCATACATCGTCACGTATTCAATGCCCATATCCCATGCTGCCGCACAAATCTTTTCTACGTTTTTGCTGCCAGCTGCATGACCTGCGTTCCTTGGAAGGAAACGCTTTTTAGCCCATCTTCCGTTGCCATCCAAAATGATCGCTACATGTCTGGGTACGGCTCTCTTCTCATCACTCATCTATATCCTCATTTCTATGCGCAACTGCACCCATCCCGGGAGCAGACACCATATTCCTTTATTGAAAAGTAGGGATAGACCCATTCCGTCCATCCCTATGATCCATGTTTTGAGAAAATCTCTCAAAGCTATGTTATACTATACTGTCATGATCTCTTTAGATTTTGACTCAACCATTTCATCAATTTTCTTAACAAACTGATCTGTCAGTTTCTGTACTTCTGCCTCCGCATCCTTCTGCTCATCCTCAGAAATTTCATTTGCTTTCTGCTCTTTTTTGATATAATCGTTCGCATCTCTGCGGATATTACGGATCGCTACCTTGGCATCCTCGCCCTTTTTCTTGACATCCTTTGTCAAATCCTTACGACGCTCCTCCGTCAGTTCCGGGAAAGTCAAACGGATCACTTTACCGTCATTATTTGGCGTAAGTCCCAGATCAGAAACTAAGATTGCTTTCTCAATCTCCTTGATCAAACTTGCCTCCCAAGGCTGGATCACCAATGTACGTGCCTCAGATACGGAAATATTGGCAACAGACTGTAAGTTTGTCGGCTGTCCATAATAATCCACCGAAATACGATCCAACACATGCGGATTAGCGCGGCCTGCTCGGATCGTCGTATACTCGTTTGCAAGGCTTTCAATTGATTTATTCATTTTCTCTTCAAATTGTCCTAATGATACACTCATGTTTACACCATACCTTTCTTATTCTCTATGCTTCTACCAACGTACCTGCCGTTGTTCCCATTGCTGTGTCAATAATACTGTTCTTTTCATTCAATCCAAAGATCATCATCGGCATATGATTCTCCATGCATAGAACCGCTGCTGCCAGATCAATAACACCCAAACGCTTATTGACCACCTCATCAATGGAAATCGTATCAAACTTTTTCGCTTCCGGATGTACGGCCGGATCACAGTCGTATACGCCATCAATGGATTTACCGGATAAGATCACATCTGCCTCGATCTCAATCGCACGAAGCACCGTGGCTGTGTCTGTTGAAAAGTAAGGATGTCCCGTTCCACCGGCAAAAAATACAACCTCTCCCGCTTCCAACGCCTTCACAGCTTTATCCTTTGAAAACAGTTCTGTAAACGCTCCGCAGACAAACGGTGTCATAACACTTGTCTTCAAACCAACATAGCGGAAAATATCAGAAACATATACACAGTTCATAACGGTAGCTAACATACCGATCTGATCTGCCTTGGTGCGGTCGATCGTTTCACTGGTACGACCTCTCCAAAAGTTACCACCACCGGTCACGATAGCAACCTGTACACCATCCTCGACCAGACTCTTTACCTGTCTTGCCACTTCTAAGCAGGTAGCCTCATCAAAACCTGTCTTATTCGGACCGGCCAAAGCTTCACCACTTAATTTTAATAATACTCTCTTATACTTAGCCATAATTATCCTCATTTCTATGCAAAAAACTTATCAATATCCACATCAGTATAATCCAACGAGCAGGATCCGTCCAAAACAGCGCCCTGATTGATCTGCAAAGACTCTGCAATAACATCTCCTTTAACAACAGCGCCTTCCTCTAAGACAACCGCACCTTGCACGTCGATCGTTCCCTTCACAGCTCCGGCAATATACGCAGATGTTCCGGTAACATTTCCAATGATCACTGTTCCTTCACTGATCTGCACGGTTCCTTTGCTGTCCAAAGATCCTTCCAGTCGCTTCGTATTAATATAGATCTCTGCACCGGAAACATTACCTGTCACTGTACCATTGATCGCTACTTTACCACGGGAAGTAATGTCACCATTGATCGTACCCATTACATCAACAGCCCCGGCCGAATTAATACCGCCATTAACGGTGGTTCCCTGACTGATCACCGTCACTGTGTCATCAGACACTTCTCCGGGTGCATCCATATGTGCTGTCTTATTTTCCTTTACCTTATCCGCTTTCTTATTGTTTTTCTTATGATTTGATGCCGTCTTTTTCTCAGCTTCCTTCGCCGCAGACTCTTTTGCCACATCCTCAATATCTTCTATCTCACCTAGGAGTTTGCTCAAATCTTCATCCATTTCTCCATCAGAGGTCTTATCATCACTCTCTGAAACATCCCCACCATCCGAAAAAATCTGGCTTAACAGATCCTTATCCACATTATCATCTGCATCGTCCGTCTTGTCCTCATCAAATAATGAACCTAGATCATCACCGATATCATCCAAATTCAAATCCTCCGGTAACGAAACATTCTCTGTCGTCTTTTCCTCGTCATCCTTAAAGATTCCCATATTTTCCTCCATTTTACGCATTGCTGCGCCCTTTATGCTGTAATACCTCATATCCGGTCACCAAACTCCGTCTGATAACCATAGTCATACTTTTTAATTATATCATGAATTTACCGGTTCGTCTATAGTCTGCTTGACCCGCCAGCCCCTGCTCTATGCATCCACTGACTCCATTTGATACGAAATACTGCATATGCCCTGTCAAATACGATCCAAACCACCTCTGCCAAAAGTACAGCCGCCAAACCAAACAAGATCTTAGAATGCTGCAAAACCGTCAGCAAGAATCCTTGTACAAGCTGTTGGAAACCAAATACATAAACATAGCTACAAACTGCACAGATCAAAAGCACATGATACAATATTCCTTTTAGTATCCACGCAAGCATCCTTTGTTTCTTTGAAAAAAAGTGTTCCAAGCACTCCCATGCGAAAACATACAGTACGAATGCCGCATATGTCAACACATACCATTTATTTGGCAACAACACTACACCTAATACACCTGCTGCCGCAGAAACCAGCAATCCATCCTTCCACCCTCTCTGCCAAGTTGTCACGCCTCCTAAGAAAGCCGCTGCCGCCAGGCAAAATAATGAACAATTCTCAAACACGCAAGACAAATACAATAACACCACCATGGCCGCTGTGATCATACCACCATAACTAACCCTGCCAGACTTTAGAAACATGTACACAAATCTCCTCCCATGCATTCACAAAGTGTATCCGCACACCAAAGATCGCAGCACAGATTGCCTGTTCCACATTCATTGCCCGCATATGGATCTCTTCCATATTGGCCACCATAACTTTGATATTGACCACGCTGATATGGATTATAACCCTGTCCACTGTTCTGGCCTTGATACCCCTGACCCTGATAGCCTTGTCCCTGATAGCCGGCACTATAGCCGCCAGACGTCTGACTGCCATTTGTTGCGTAGCCTTTCGCGCGCATATCCATGATCTGCGAATATGCCGCCTGCACTTCCTTAAACTTTTCCTCTGCCAGATCTTTCAACGGATTATTGGCATTTGCATCAGGATGATATTTACGACTCAGTTCACGATATGCCTTTTTTACCTCTTCATCTGTTGCATCGCTGGAAATCCCCAGCACCTTATATGGATCCATTATTGTTCCTCCTTCTGTAGTTCCTGTTTTATCCTATCAAAGCGATTCCATACTCCTGCATATAAAATATTACGCATAATATCTCTATACTCCAGGCACGGTAGCTTCTCAAATGCTGCTCCGGCAGCCGCGATCTCTGTCAACAGCTGCTCCTCGACCTGCGGTAATAGTTCCCGACGGTCAGTCCCCAGATAAGGGTTGAATCTCTCCTTATGGGTGTCTTCCGGCAAATCCTCAAAAGCATCCATAATATAGATAAATTTGCCCAAATAATATCCGGTTTCCCGAAAAAAATCTGCCAATCCGTCTTCTTTCCACGCAAACACTTCTGCAAGCATGCGGCCAAAACAATCTGCCAGAGCAGAAACATTCCTGCAGTCTTCCTGCTCTAACAAATGAAGCCTTTGCATTCCCTCAGCAATTGCTCTTGCCTGTCTTGGATAGTGTTGCTCCAATCGTCTGCTCTGCCCACGATACATCTGAACTCCCAATGATGCCGCCAGCGAATGTTCATCCTGCTTATCGTCCACAAAATGATAATAGCTCAGAAGCATATTAATATCTGCTGCATAGTCTGCTGCTTCCGTACGGATCACACGTCGTTTGCCTGCCGGATGGATAATGCATCGCTTGTGTTCCTCCTTTACCGCCAGATCATACACTGATGAAAGCAACAACACCAAAAATGTCATGTCATACGTCAGCGTAACCTGCCCCCGCAGCCCATAGGTATCCCGCAATGAATGACACAGGCCGCAGTAAAAACCCTTGTAACACTCATAGTCTTTTACTAACAGCTCCGGTTTACGGATTCTTACATAACCAAACATGCTACTTCCATCCTCTCTTTTTTTCTAACGTTGTTTATCATAACATAAAAATATGGTATGATGTTAAACGAAAAATTAAATTTATATTAAAAACTCAAATTTCGCACATCCAAAGCTTCTGGTAGGTCACATATTGCTTATTATGCCAAAGAATACTAAGTATTTTGCAGCCACAACATAGTGATTTCTGCAAGCAGCGAACTATAGTAATTGCCTTGCCGCATTTTCGTTTTTGGTGATTTCTAGATTTTGTTATCTCTGATGATTGATTTACATGCCTTTCGGAAACTCGAAGTCCCGGAAGCAAGGTAATCATCATTTTTGAAGTGCGAAGTTTGAGAAAAAAAAAGAAAGGCAGAAAAAATATGAAATTAGTGATACAACGTGTTGATGAAGCAAAAGTAACCGTCGATGAGGCTATCATTGGCAGGATCAGCAAAGGGCTTCTGATCCTTGTGGGAGTCAGCGACACAGATACCACAGACATAGCAGACAAAATGCTAGATAAGGCACTCAAAATGCGTATTTTTGACGATGAAAGCGGAAAAACCAATCTATCACTCTCCGATGTTGGCGGCGAACTGCTTCTCGTCTCCCAATTCACCTTATATGCCAACTGTAAAAAGGGCCATCGCCCTTCCTTCATGGATGCCGGTAAACCGGAGCACGCAAAAGCTCTCTATGAATACATGCTTACCAAAGCAAACGATTACTGTGATGTCGTACAACATGGATCTTTTGGTGCACATATGCATGTATCGCTGGTTGGCAACGGTCCTTTCACCATTGTATTAGATTCAAAGGAACTACTCGGGTGTTAATCATTTTACGAATCTTCCGAAAACAATAAGTGTGGGTTTCATAGCGGTAATATTTCGGCTTTTCAAAAAGGGGTCGTATTCCATGGAATACGACCTCTTATATCATTCACTTTATTTCAAAAACCCTGTAGCTTCCTTACACATAAACAATAAATGACACAATTACTGACGTTGTTTATGATATTTTACTTTCTCGCGATACATCCTCTCGTCTGCTTCTTTAATAATCTCCTCTAGCGAAATTGATCGATCCGGTATCAAAGAAACCAATCCGATACTTGCATCTACTTGATATGGCTTACCGGAAGATGCATTAAACTCGTCCAGATATCGATGCACCTTCTCGATCAACAACTCTCCGGTGTCATTATCATTCTCCGGACCGGCAACAATAAACTCGTCACCGCCAAATCTTGCACAGCAGTCATTCATTCCGCCAGATGCCTGCAGAGCCTTCGCAATCGTCGATATTGCAATATCGCCATCTGCATGGCCATACGTATCATTGATCACCTTCAGACCGTTTAAGTCAACCGAAAGCAATTTGAACTTTTGCTGCTCCTCTACACACTTCTCAAAGTCTGATTTGATATTCATATAAAATCCACGTCTGTTAAACAAACCTGTCAACGGATCATGGACATATTTATTCTCTAAGTTCTGAATGATCGTCTGCTGTCTCCGCTGTGTCTTGGACATATCTAATGCATTGCACACATTCAGGAAAAACTCATAATAACGAATAATGTCAGCTGTATCTTCATCAATCGAAATAACAGCATAACCTACCGTCTGCGCATGAATGTGCAGCGGAAAGAAGCAAAGGCTTCCACAGTCATCCAAAATCTCATCCAGATCCGGCAAAAGATCATTTGTATTATAATCGATCATTCCCTGCCATACACCATGTTTGCGGTATAGTACACGATTCATTCGCGAGGAATATCCGGTATGCTGTGCCATACTATTCTCCACAATATCGGAAAATTCTTCCTCGTCCATGAAATTATCCACAATACATATCATGATATACTTGTTGTTTAACTTAGACGTTGACTGCATAATACCATCAAACACTTCGGCAAAGTTCGCTGCCTTTGTAAGCAACGCCGACATACGGATCTGATCCATCATAAAATACTTCATCTCCGCCTGCCATAAGCACAACGAATGAACCAAAGCATTCTGATTCTTGACCGTGTCTCCCTTGCATCCACAACTTCCGTACAACTGTAGATTTGCATCAATCTTATGAATATAATTGTCCGGAAATGTCTTGCCGGCAAAAAGTTGTTTCAAAATGTCAAACACCTGTCGTGTCACTTCTGTGATATCACGCCCTGCCGTTGCTATATGCGGCTGATGATTGACAGCCTCCGTGATGCCATCATAACCGGTGATCATAATATCCTCCGGCACCCGAAAACCACGCTGCTCAAAAAACTCTTCCACTGCCAATGCCATAACATCATTGGCGCACACCACCGCTTCCGGCATAGGAATACCACTATCAACAAACCGCTGCATAGCCTCTAATGTTGGCTCATTCCAAAAATCGCCATAGTCAATACGCCGCTCGTCCACTTCCAAATTATGATCGCGCAGAGCTCTCTTATATGCTTCAATGCGAGCTTCTGAGCAACCTTGTCCTTTGCTTCCTGCAATAAAATTAATATTCTTCGCATGATGCTCTTCGATCATATGCGATGTAATCTTATAAATTGCTTCAAGATCATCAATGCAAACACTGATACATCCATCTAATTCACGATCAATTGATATAACCGGGATACCCTTTTGATTTGCACCATTCACAATCCCTGTTAAGAGATCCTCATCCAAAATAGTCACTGAAAAAATAACCAGTGCATCTAAGATATCATAGTTGATCAAACGATATATTTTCCGCTCTCCGATATCATGCGAATCCATAAAATAAAACGCACTAAACGAATAAAAATAAAGCAGATTAATGTCATTTTCTGCCGCAAATTCACGAAATCGGTGTAAAAAGATATCATTATATTGTTCATCAATATTTGCCATACAAACGGCAACCGTCTTTTTTTTCATATTTTCCTCATTTCTAATAGTGCATCTGCCACCCATCACTCAATATAGAAAAGAATATACGAATATAATTTCGTACATAGCTTCCCTATATCAAAGCACATATTATCCGACTAATTATACAACACTTTTTTTGAAAAAACTACTACAAATTTTAAAGTTTAAAAATTTGCTACGATCACCCTGCAGGCACATAATTATTGATGGTAATAACTAAAGAATTCTTCCATCTTATGAATGGATTCTTCCAACACTTCAATCCGAGGAAGATATACCACACGAAAGTGATCCGGCTCACTCCAGTTAAATCCACCGCCATGAATGATCAAAATCTTCTTATCCCGAAGCAGATCCAATGCAAATTTTTCATCATCCACAATATTAAACTTCTTCGTATCTACTTTAGGAAAAATATAAAAAGCAGCCTTTGGTTTGACAGCAGTAATTCCCGGGATGTCATTGAGCGCCTTATAAATATACTCTCGCTGCTCATAAATACGCCCACCCGGCACAATGTAATTTTGCACACTTTGATGGCCGCCAAGTGCCGTCTGAACAATGGACTGTGCCGGAACATTCGAACACAAGCGCATATTAGAAAGCATATTTAAGCCCAAAATGTAATCTTTTGCCATCGCCTTGTTGCCGCTTAAAACCATCCAGCCTACACGGAAACCGGCAATCATGTGCGATTTTGATAAGCCGCTGAACGTCACGCAGAACAGATCAGGTGCCAGTGATGCGATTGAAACATGCTCTTCGTCATCCATCACCAAACGGTCATAAATCTCATCCGAAAAGATCATGATCTGATGTTCTCTCGCTACATCTACAATCTGCTGCAGCACTTCTTTCGGATAGAGTGCTCCGGTCGGATTGTTCGGATTGATAATGACAATTGCTTTTGTGCGGTCATTGATCTTTTTGCGGATATCTTCAATATCCGGATACCATTCTGACTGCTCATCGCATAAGTAATGCACAGCAGTACCTCCTGCCAGCGTCACACACGCTGTCCACAATGGATAATCCGGTGATGGCACCAACACTTCATCCCCACTGTCGAGCAAAGCAGACATGCTGAGATTGATCAGTTCACTAACACCATTTCCCGTATAAATATCTTCTATAGCAACATTTGGTATATGTTTCAACTGCGCATACTGCATGATCGCTTTTCGAGCCGAAAACATTCCTTTTGCCGGCGAATATCCCTCACAGTCTGCAAGTTGTCTGCGCATATCATAGATCACCTCATCCGGTGCACGAAAACCAAACGGTGCAGGATTTCCTATGTTTAATTTAAGAACCTGTGTTCCGGCATCCTCCATGCGATTTGCTTCCTCAACAACCGGTCCTCTTACATCATATAATACATTATCTAATTTGGATGACTTCATAAACTCTCTCATGATACTTCCTCCTGATTTCACTCTATTTTGGGTTGATCCTTTCCGGGATACCTTCCCCTCAATTTTTCCTTCTGCACTCTCTCCGTCTTCTGCTTTACGAGCGGTGTTTTTCTCGCCCACATTATGGATGGTATTTCCTTCTACCATCCGGCTGTCTCCTTCTCCCGTCAAAAGCCAGTCTGCGTCTACCTGCAGACAGTTTGCCAGAAAACGAAGAATTTCCGCTCGCGGCACCGTCTTTCCGCTCACATATTGACTCATATGGCTCTTCCCAAGCTTGACGCCATATTTATCCGCTTCGCGTACAAGATCTACCTGCTTGAACCCGCGCTGTCTCATAGCGTCTTGCAGCCGTTCTGCAAACGTCCGTTCCATAAACATTCTCATTCCTTTCTCCAGGTGCAATTCCGCAGTCGCAACTGCTGCACTGCTAACCAATCTTTTATTTATCAATCTAGTTCAATTTGCAGAACATTATATGTAAGAAAGTTCAATTTCGTGTCATTTCTGCTATTTTGAACTTCAATATGTTGCTATAATAGCACACCTGACGTTCAAAAACAATGCGTATCTTTCTTTTTTCTTAGATCTGTCGCAAGGAAAAGTTCAATTTTGTCGTCAAATTGAACTTTTAGACACTACTTGATTTTTTCCATTTTCTTTGCCAATATATAATCTGGCATCTACTTCTGTGACAAGTTTCTCGATCATCCTGCTTTCCGCACCGCTGCCAAAGCCAAAAGTCATACTCACCTTTACTCGTATTCCCTTATACATAACTGCTGTCTGTTCGATTGTCTCACGTATACGTTCCGCAAGTCTTAATCCCTCCTCAGGCGTACTGTGTAACAAAATCAAAATCTCCTCTCCACCCCATCGACATGCCACACCATACGGATCCACCAAAGTTTGTATGATCTCTGCAATTTTTTGCAGTACAATGTCCCCACATGTATGACCATAAGTGTCATTAATACGCTTAAAGTCATCAATATCTCCTAGTATCATGCAATACGGTGTTCCATCTTGTTCATACTGCTCCATCACTTTTCCCATGCTGCGACGATTGCGAAGTTTGGTCAATGCATCGTAACTAGCTAAAAATTGCAGATCGTCATTCTTATTTTGGAGATCTTGAAACAGCTCTTTGATCGCATACACAAACAACATCGTCTCGTAAATTAACATCGCCATACACATCGACAAATTAATAGCAAAAACGCGTATTGACAATCCATGAAAAATATTCGATACCAAATTACTTTCTCTGGATACAAAGCACGATATAACGATGATCACCGTTGCTATGATCGTTAGTGCATTATAGCTTCCTACTCCCCTCTGCCAACTGTCACTTGAAAATCCCACATAATAGATTACCGGAATCAGCGCAACAACATATAGCCAAAAACCATATCCATATCCCAAATAAAGATTACACAGCACCGCATGTGCTATAATCTCGATAAATGCTGCGATCAGCCAAAATTTAACATGCCTCTCTCTTCTCATGCAGATCGTACCCATAAAATACATAATAACACTGCAAATATTAAATCCAAATAACACGTACAACTGCAAGCGGTTAAACTCCACAGCAAGAACAATATGTACTAACATACAGAATACATACAACATTCTGTATTCTTTTAATTTTTGAACTAAAATATTTTCCATAAGCTCACTCCCCCCTTTTGTACATTACGCCATTATCTTCTGACAAGTTCAAACTATACACATCCAATATTATCATATCGTCATATATTGCTTATTATGTCATAGAACACTAAACATTTTTCTGTGCGTAGTTCGAGTTATCTTTTGATACTTTAATCGTTATAAAGAAAAAAAGATGCAATTCACACTACCATTGCACCCTTTTTAACCAATTCCATCTTTGTGCAACTGGCTGCCATTTCAAAGGCCCTATAGCTTTGCGTCACAGACTTTCACCTGCTTTGCCCAATTATTGTTAATATATTGTTATTTTACCACGATATGATATCGTGTCAAGAACTTACTCTTACCTTTCGCGCTATATACGAACCTGTGACGCAGGCTACAAGACAGTCGCATCTTTACAAAGCGTTTTTTACAATACAGAAAATGAAAAATTTCCTAAAGTGTAAAAAACCCCATGAACGCATATCGTTTATGCATTCATGGGGTATCATTTACCATATTGATCTCCTGTTCAATAAGATCATTTCCGGTCTGACTAATGATTAGCCAAGCTGTGCTGCAACCTCTGCTGCGAAATCCTCTTCCTTCTTCTCAAGACCTTCACCAGTCTCAAAACGAACGAACTTTGTAACATTAAGCTTGCATCCCTCAGCTGTTGCAACAGCCTCAATATACTGCTTAACATTCTCTTTGTTCTCAGCCTTAACATATGGCTGCTCTAACAAACATACTTCTTTAAGCTCTTTGTTAAGACGGCCAATGATCATCTTCTCAATGATCTCATCCGGCTTACCTGCATTCTTAGGATCATTCTTAGCCTGTGCAAGAAGTACCTGTTTCTCATGCTCTTTGTAATCTGCATCAACATCATCAGATGATACATACTTTGGATTCAAAGCTGCAATCTGCATTGCTACGTTCTTCAAGCACTCTTTTACAGCATCGCTATCGCTGTCTGTGTCGGCCACAACTAATACACCGATCTTACCACCAGCGTGGATATAAGAAACAACTAAACCATCTGTCGTAACTTTCTCAAAACGACGAATGTTCATGTTCTCGCCGATCTTAGCGATCATAGCTTTTAATTTCTCTTCTACAGTCTGTCCTGCCTCTGCTGCCCATGGCTCAGCCAAGAAAGCTTCAACATTTGCTGCAGATGTAACCTTAGCCTGTGCTGCAACTTCCTTAACATACTGCTGGAAAACCTCATTCTTTGCAACGAAATCTGTCTCAGAGTTTACCTCTACGATAGATGCGCTCTTGCCATCCTCAGATACGTCAACTGCAACCATACCCTCTGCTGCAATACGTCCGGATTTCTTAGCAGCCTTTGCCAAACCGTTCTCACGGAGCCATTCTACTGCTGCATCCATATCTCCATCCGTATTTGTCAGTGCCTTCTTACAATCCATCATGCCGGCACCGGTCATTTCTCTTAATTCTTTTACCTGTGAAGCTGTAATTGCCATTTCACTCGTCCTCCATTTTCCTGTTAAAGATTACTCTGCATCCTCTGCTGCTTCTGTGTCATCCATAGAAACACCCTGATTAGCCTCGATAACTGCATCAGCCATTGTAGATACGATCAACTTAACGGCTCTGATAGCATCATCGTTACCCGGAATTACATAATCAAGTTCTTCCGGATCACAGTTTGTATCAGCGATACCGATCAAAGGAATACCTAATGTATGTGCCTCCTGAACGCAGATTCTCTCCTTCTTAGGATCTACAATGAAGATAGCGTCCGGAATCTTCTTCATATCTTTGATTCCGCCAAGGTTCTTCTCAAGCTTATCCCACTCTTTCTTCAAGCCAATAACTTCCTTCTTAGGAAGAACATCAAAAGTACCATCCTCTGCCATTGTCTCGATTGCTTTCAATCTCTTGATACGAGTCTGGATCGTCTTGAAGTTAGTAAGCATACCACCTAACCATCTCTCGTTTACATAGAACATACCACAACGCTCTGCCTCTGCCTTGATAGAGTCCTGAGCCTGCTTCTTTGTTCCAACGAAAAGGATGTTACCACCGTTAGCAACGATATCTTTTACTGCATTGTATGCTGTATCAACCATACCTACAGACTTCTGTAAGTCGATGATGTAGATACCATTACGCTCTGTGTAGATGTACTCTGCCATTTTAGGGTTCCATCTTCTTGTCTGATGTCCGAAGTGAACACCTGCTTCCAGTAACTGTTTCATTGAAATAACGCTCATTTTGTTTACCTCCATTTGGTTTTTTTGCTTCCATGTACTTCCAAACGCGAGACCTTGAGCTGTCAGGCACCTTCGCGCAATCCGCACATGTGATTAATTGATTCTATTGCGTGCAAAAACACACTAGCATAGAATAACACAAAAGAATCCCCTATGCAAGGGGATTCTTTGATTTTTTTATTTTTCGTTGTTGGGTTACAATTGATGTGACACCTACCACTATACAAAAGTGGCTGAGTCCTATAGAATGTTAATCGCTAAACCACAATCTATTCCCCCTTCTGCCTGTGCATCATAGGATTGCTTCACAATTTCCATGATTTGCTCTAATTCATCCTGATGCTCCATAAACAATTCTACGTCACCATTTCCCCAGCGTCCTAAACCTGAAATATCCTTGCAGATACCGTTAGGATCATTAAGCTCTGAAAACTTCATATTAATCGAAATGCGCAATCTTTGTTTCTGGAATACAATATCAACAAAATTGGTATCTAGCTTATAAGCAACATACAACTTTTTATATTCCTTCTTCACCCTTGGAGATAATTTCATAATACGTTTATCCAAAGATTCAAACAGCATCCTTGTAAAGGCATTAACAGCATATGATTCTAAGGAATACTTCTGCACTGTTTTTTCTTCTGCTTGATATGGTGCTAGTTCTGTAGCTGTTAAAGCAGGATATGGCCAAATAACTTCTGCTTTCTTTGCTAATTCATTTGCTCTCTCTTGGATGTGTGTCTCATTCCATTCATTCTGCAAAACCACATATTTATTAATCCTAAGTGCGCTTTCTTTAAATCCACCTAGCATATCCATCTTATCCAAAAAAGGCCTGTCACTCATCTCGGAATTATATGCAGTCAAAGTAAGATTGCCAATTGTATGTAAATATTTTTTCTGGACCTCCTGCCACTCAGGGCCAAGATTAGTTTGCCACTCCAAAGAAAGGTTTTTGTTTTGCGGCATAATATGTTCAATGGTGTAATTTTCTATAGTAATTGGAGCCTTGTTTTCAAAGTTTTCCAATCGACTGAGAATATAATTTCTCGCACGCATATTATAAATATCACGGTTTACGAATGCACCTTCAAACTTATCGTTATCTGGAAATTCTTTATAAGTATCCTGCATTACAAAGAATGCCTTAACAGAATTCAGGTAATCGTCTGGTTTAATATAATTCTTCAACGTTGCAAATGTTTTATTCATCGAATTAGTCGGAATTTCGCAAACTGCACGTCTCAGAACATAGCTAATACAAAGTTCCAGAATTTCCTTCAACTCATCTGATGTTATTAGTCCTTCGGTACAGTCATGATGAATCTTCAGTAAGAACGGATAAGATACTTCCATTCTCAAATCAATAATATCTTCATATAACCTCCTTAAATCCGTGTCAGAATTCCGCTTAAATACAATATTAGTATAATATTTTGCATACTCCAGCAAATCTTGACAAAGTTCTCTAATACTTCCAAATTCGCAGTTCAAGTGATACAACTTGAACTCTTCATATACACGTCCCTGCTTTGGAATACGAGAAAACTTCATGGTCAAGTAATGGCGGAAGAAAGCATCCATTACATATCCTTGCGTTTCGTAAATAAACAGTTGTTCCATAGGCCGCCAAAGATGCTCATATACATAAGTTTGTTCAGATGGCGCAAGTCCCATCAAAACATAGTTACGAATCAAATCAGATTCTAAAAGTTCTTTACCCGTAGAGTTCAAGCTCTCAAAAATTGCCTGTGCATCATCTACGGTACGGTCTAACGTGATATTAACAATCTGTAATTTTCCAATTGATTCGTATACCTCTGCTGGCTGAATTTCTTTATCGGCTAGCTTCTTATCGAAAAAGTTATAATTTTCAATCAACCTTGATCGAGTACCTTCTGCAATTGGCTTTTTCTCAACAAGGCTTATAAGAATATCCCTATCTGTTTCGGTTAGCAGTAACTTATACCGTTCATCACCATTTTCATACTCATTTTTTAGAAGCATATTATCTATACGACGAGCATTAATTGTTGTGTCATTAGGATTCTTTATTGCATAATCGCGCAAAGCTAGGAGAAGAAGAGTTAACGTTGTCATTCGCTGCTGCCCATCAATAATCATATACTTCTGAACACCTGTTGGCATCGCTTGCTCAGCAATATTAACAATAGATCCAACAAAATGACCCGCTTTACCTTTTCTCTGCATCTCTACAATATCGTTCCAAAGTCGTTTACACTGATCAATATCCCAGCTGTAAAATCTCTGATAAACTGGAATCAAAAACTGCTTATTTCCATTTAATATCTCATAGATATTGCCTTTACGTGCATCCATGTCGCACCTCCATTACTACTTTTCTCCGTAAGAAACTGTATTTTCTGCTACCTTGCTTAGTTCTATTTCAGACACATATTTATAGAGCTTTTCCTCTTTTCGTGGTTCCGCATTATCTGTCCAAAGCTCACACTGACTAATTACTGTACTTATTGCAAAAGCATAATCTTCCGGAGGATACTTATATTTCTTAAGGAGTCTTTTAACCATCTTACGCATCTGCGCTCTAGCTGTTTCTTTTTTCTGCCAATCGATGGTACGATTCTTACGAAGCATTTCTGTAAGTTCTCTTGTCAGAGCAATCAATTCATCATTCTTGTAAAAATCTTTGATATGCTCTGGTTTTGTAAGGGCATCATAGAATGCCAGCTCTTCTTGCGAAAGCCCCAGCTTCTGACCATTCTTGTAGAGATTTGCAATTTCCTCCGCAGTTTTCAACAGTTCTTTAATAACTTCTTCATTGGTGATTAATCCGTTATAATAAGAGTTCATCAGTTGCGCTATCTTTTCTGAGAATTTTTGTGACTGCACCACATTTGTTCTCTTGTAAAGAGCCACCTGCTCAGCCATAAGTTTTTTCAAAATCTCAACAGCTATATTCTTTTCTTTCATTCTAGAGATTTCATCCAAGACTGCCGGATCAAACAAGCTAAAATTTTCACCACCACTCTTGCTGCTGTCAAATAAGCTGATGACGCCTTCACTCTGTACTGCCGCTTTCAAAAGTTCATTGATTTGATCGTTAATCTCGGTGAGCGACAGGCTCTTTCCACCGGTACCACCATAAGTAATCTTAATAATCGTAGATCGCAAAGCTTCCATATAAGCCGCTTCATGCCGTTCCTGCTCTGTTGTCATACTGGAACAAAGTGAATGCGACTGTTTCAAAAGCATAGCTTCCTTCAAGAACAAATCTTTTCTTTCTGGTACACTTGCATCGAGAATAAAGTTTACACCACCTGTAATGAGCTTAGCCATCGTAAGCGGAGAACCACCTACAAACCCGCTAAAATCAAAGCCATGCAACAAATCTTTGCAGACTTGTAGCTTTTCCTGAAACTTTGGATAGGCCATCTTTGCAATGTTCATGTCACCGTATTTAGACTGATCGCGCTTCGTATATTCTTTCATCGCCGCCTTTAGGGCTGACGCAATTCCAACATAGTCGACAATCAATCCACCTTCTTTATCCTTGAATACACGGTTAACACGAGCTATTGCCTGCATTAGATTATAGCCATGCATTGGCTTATACACATACATAGTAGCCAAAGAAGGCACATCAAATCCGGTAAGCCACATATCTACAACAATAGCTATTTTCATCGGATCATTGTTATCTTTAAATTTCCTCGCAAGCTCTTCCTTGTGCGCTTTGGTTCCGATAATCTCTTTCCAATCTTCCGGGTCATTGTTGCCGCCAGTCATAACCACACCCACTTTCTCTGTCCATGTAGGTCTAATTTTTAAGATACAGCGGTAAATCTTCATTGCAATCGGGCGAGAATACGCCACAATCATAGCTTTACCTGTCAGAAGATTTGCTCTGTATTTTTCGTAATGTTCAACAATATCATCACAAAGAGATTCAATCGTAGAATCCGCTCCCAGTACACTTTCCATCTGGCCAAGCATCTTTTTGCTCTTCTCGATCGTTTGCGCATCGGATTGTTGTTCCAAGACATCATAAGTGGAATCAATTAACGCCAGCGTATTCTCATCCAACTTTAGATGAACAACACGGCTTTCATAATAAACTGGACAAGTAGCGCCATCTTCCACTGCCTGTGTCATATCATAAACATCGATATAGTCACCAAACACTTCACGAGTATTTCTGTCCTTAGCTGAAATCGGTGTACCAGTAAAGCCAATAAATGTAGCATTCGGCAATGCATCATGAATAACACGGGCATTACCGATTACCGCATGTGCCTCCTTTTCACCATTTTCATTCTCTGACATAACGATTTTCTCATCAAAACCATACTGCCCACGATGTGCTTCGTCTGCCATAACAACAATATTTCTACGTTCCGATAAGACTTTCTCTCCACGCTCAAACTTAAACATCGTAGTAAATATGATTCCATTCGCACTTCTGCCATCAAGAAGTGACTTCAAATGTTCCTTGCTCTCTGCCTGTACCGGTGTCTGACGCAAAAAATCTGCGCATTGTGAGAACTGTGCATAAAGCTGATCATCCAAATCAATACGGTCTGTCATAACTACAATGGTCGGGCTATCTAATGCATCTTGCAATAAATGTGCATAAAAAACCATAGATAATGACTTACCAGAGCCCTGTGTATGCCAAAACACACCACCCTTACCATCGGTCTTAGTTGCTACCTTTGCTTTCTCGATTGCTTTGCGAACTGCAAAATATTGATGGTATCCTGCTAATACTTTGAAGCGGCTATTGCTAACGCCTGAGAAAAGAATAAAGTTCTTCAAAATATCAAGTAAACGTTCCTTTGGGAACATACCCTCATAAAAAGTTTCAAAGGACGCATACGCAGTATCTTCGTAATTACCATCTTTCGTTTTCCATTCCATAAAACGATCCAATCCGGAAGTAATCGTTCCAGCCTTATTCGTAGACAAATCACTAATTACACAGATTGCATTGTAATAAAAGATAGATGGAATATCCTGCATATAATTACGAATCTGATGGTATGCATTCTCCGCTCCCACTTCATCCTTCGCCGGACTCTTCAGCTCCATCAAAACAAGAGGCAATCCATTAATAAATAGAATAATATCCGGACGACGGTTATTTCCGTTTTCAAGGAATGTAAACTGATTTACCACATAAAAAGAATTATTCTTTGCATTTGCGTAATCAATCAAACGTACAATAGATGATTGCTCCTCGCCCTTCACAAAGAACTTAACCGTGATGCCATTTTGCAGATAATCCATAAATATCATATTCTTCTGCAACAAGCTTCCGGTATCGAAATTCTTCAATTTGGCCAATGCCTCATCAACGGCTTCTACAGGCAGACCACGGTTGATACGAACCAAACTATCTCTCAGAATAGAATCCAGAAGCGGACTGGTATAATCTCTATCAAAATCCGGAGCGTAGAGGTGGTCATAGCCCATATTTTCAAACAATTCAATAATTGCCTGTTCATATGTATCCTCTGTAAATAAATTTGACATGTTCAACCTCCTGTACTTTGCGTTATATTTTTATGGTAAACAATAATTTAGCTGATCTTTTGCAAGCTGTTTATCAAGAACAGTTTGGAGACATAGAATCAGCAGAAAATCAGGGAACTCTCTCTGACATATGCATGTATTCTAAAGAGAAGGTGGTTATTTCCGCATTGAATATCAGCAACTACTTTTCAACAGAAAATATGCTTGTTGATAAGGGTGGTGCAACAATAGCTTCGAGTCTACCCACTGTAGCCCAGACAACCGCATGTCATAAAGGTGATACCTTGATTTCTAATATCCGCCCATATTTCAAGAAGATTGTTTATTGTGAGGCCGATTGTGGTTGTTCTGCCGATGTTCTTTGCTTTACACCAAATCGACCTCAGTATTCAGCATACTTATTTAGTTCGCTTTATGCAGATAGCTTTTTTGCATTTATGGTTGCTGGAGCAAAAGGAACAAAAATGCCGCGTGGGGATAAGCAACAGATTATGACATATCCTGTTGTGCTCCCATCCCACGAAAAACTTGAAATGTTCAATGCTATTGCTCTTCCAACTCTTGGACAAATTCATTCGAATAGAGCAGAAAACAAGAGACTTTCAGCAATGAGAGATACTCTGTTGCCCAAGTTAATGTCCGGTGAGCTAGATGTCTCCGACATCGAACTTTAAGCCATTGATAGACTCGAAAACTGCTTCGCAGTTTCCTCGTTACCGCCTCTGCCAGACACCTTGCCATCCGTATGCAAGCATCCGTTTGCCAAGATGTCTGTCTACGCTGCTATCGCAGCTATCCGTGCGTTGCACGGATGAGGCGGTAAATTATTGTTTA
>ERZ780223.33-NODE-33-length-132394-cov-4.455572_pt1 | contig 132394 bp, 148 predicted proteins | sample MGYA00511016_ERZ780223 | MGnify/ENA primary metagenome ERZ780223 (study PRJEB29588, sample SAMEA2159032) | human gut metagenome | biome: human gut; feature: human-associated habitat; material: faeces | place: Denmark | collected 2008/2010 ... | reverse complement strand
AAGGAGAATAATTATGAAAACTTTTACAGCTAATCTTGAAAATCCTAATGAACAAGAAAAGGAAACATTGCTAAGGCTGATTCAGAAAAGCGAAGGCTTTACAGAAAAGAGTTTGGAACTTCTTAAAAAACTTCTTCCTAAAAATCCTTGTTCCACTTGTAATATTGCGTGGCATTATGGCGTGGCATGTTGTGATTGCGCAGAAGGTAGCGAATATCTTGAGCGAGTTAAACCCTATAAAGAATTAGGTATTTATGATATTGCTTGTGAGCTTCGAGATATTGCAAGTATGGAAAAGGAAATCAAAGAAAAACAAAAAGAAGTTGCTGATATGAAAGCAAAATTGCCAAAAGAGATAAGACAAACCTTTTTTCAAGAAGACTATGCGGAACATGGAGGTTTTGGTGGCGTGTGGTCACTTTAATTTCTTCTAACTAACAAAGAACTATTCTTGAGATGGTAGTTCTTTTTGAATAACCAAGTTGCCGCATTCTCGTGACTTCAGTCGTGTGAGGCTTCACGTTGAAGAAGTTGCTGCTGACGACTGCGCTGCATTTGACGAAACGCCGTACATTCGGTACCATCGCTCACAAATCGGAATGGAAGAAATCGCTTAAATTTAACAAAAGAGAGCCACCTGGCTCTCTTTTTTGTTTTGTCAAAAATCTGGTATAATTACGTTATAGGTTATTTCACAAAAAAAGAGTCCGTCTATCGTATTAAGCGTTGGTCGGATTTTTTCATTTTTTAAATATAAAAGTATTAATAGATTGAGGAGGTGCTTTAAGTGTCAAACCTATATACGAGATACCACATGCACAGTTATTTCTCATTGTTGGATAGCACGACACCGTTCCAGCGTTATGTGGATCTTGTTGCTGCTGAAGGCGGCAAAGCAATTGCATTCACTGAGCATGGGAATCAGTGGTGTTGGATTGCCAAAAAAATGTATTGTGACAAGAAGGGAATTAAGTACATTCATGGAATGGAAGCCTACTTGACGCAAAGCGACAAATTTGAAAGAATTCGCGACAATTATCATGTCGTGTTGTTGGCAAAAAATCATGAAGGTGTGGAGGAAATCAATAGGTTGTTTTCTAAATCGTCTGAGAATTTCTATTTCAGACGACGAATTACATTTGAAGATTTTCTAAATATTTCGGACAATGTGATTACAACGTCCGCATGTCTTGGTGGTCCGTTGTGGCAAATTCCAAATACTATTCGCTCTTTGGAAGATAAAATTCAAAAAGAAGATGCTCTGATAGTCGCGTATAATGCGGAATACAACAAACTGATTGCCAGTAAGCAAACCAAAAAGACAGAGGCGAAACTTCAAAAACTAAATGAAACCATTCAGGAAAAGGAAGCTGCACTGAAGTTACTGGAAGAAAACATTCAGTATCTCAAGGATATGTATATTCCGCTCTTGAAAAAATTCGATTATCTTGAAGTACAGCATCACGTGAAGTCCGACGAGCAGAAAAAAGCTAACTTAATGCTTTGGAAATATGCTAAGAAGTATCACAAAGAGCTGATCGCTGGAACGGATACACATGCTGTTGACGATTATGGCGCTGAATGTCGTATCCTTCTGATGGAAAGTAAGCGAAAAACAGGCAATGTCGATTTTCTATCATATGAAGACGAATTTGATATGACCTGGAAAACTTACGACGAACTGGTTGCGGCTTATAAGGCCCAGGGTGTTCTGCCTGAAGAGGTTTATATGCGTGCCATTGAGAACACCAACCGGATGGCCGACCAGGTTGAGGACTTTGAACTTGATAAGAGCTTTAAGTATAACGACATTCCCGGTGTGGACGATACAAAGCAGGCTTTGAAAGAACGAATCAATGAGCGATTTGTTCAGAAGAGACAGGCTGGAATTATTCCGGACAATATGGTGCGAATTTATTTGGACCGTATCCGTGAAGAGTTCCGTGTATTGGATAAAATCGGTATGACTGGATTCATTTTGTTCATGTCAAATCTCATGACGTTTTGCCGAGAGAATAACATTCCGGTTTCTCCATGTCGCGGATCTGTTGGTGGTTGTTTGGTTGCCTACATTGTAGACATCATTGACTTGGATCCGATTAAGCGGAAAACAGTATTTTCACGGTTTGCGAACGAAGACAGAATTGAATTAGGCGACATTGATGTCGATATCTCGCCCGATCAACGTCAAATGGTGTATGACTACATCATTAACAGTTATCCGGAGAAGCAGACGGCTTATATTATCTCATTCGGGACAATTAAGGCGTTAGCTACCATTGACTCGTTGTGTCGTGCTTATGATATTCCGCTTGATGAGGCTGCTGAACTGAAATCCACGTTCAAAGAGAATAATGAGAAACTCATCAAGAAATTCCCAGAATTTTTTGAAGAGGTCAAAGAACAGTTGGGCTTTGGTTCTGATGCCGAGATTGAGCACATTCGTGCCTGGGGTGCGAAGAAGGACGCAACAGAAGAAGAAATTCGTAATGTCATTGCTTATCATAAGCAGAACACGCAGGCAGTTCGTGATAAATATCCGCAGATTATTCGATATTACAATGGCTTGTTTGGCGTTCCGGTGTCCCAGGGTATTCATCCTGCAGGCATTATCGTTGCTCCGTCAAGAGTAGACCTTTTCCGGGATTACGGTGTGTTTATGAATGACGGCAAGCGCGTGTTGTCTATTGATATGGATGAGTGTCACGATGTATCGTTGGTTAAGTACGACATTTTGGGCCTAAAGCAGATGCAGATTCTGCGATTAACTTGTGAAACTGCCGGTGTTCGCGTACCGTTGTCTTACGAGATGGATTGGGAAGATCCGATTGTATGGAAACATATGATGGATTCTCCGATTGGAATTTTTCAATTTGAGGGTAGACATAATTGCTCTCATTAAACTCTGTGAACCTATAAAAATAGGGTGTGGTTTTAAACCGCTAACGGTATCAGCGAAATAAGACTTCCTGTTGAGAGTAAACCGATAACAGGACATAGACCATAGACGAATAAGCTGACTAAGAGACCCTAAGCCACCTATGTGGCGAGTTCAAGGGAATACCGTGCTAACTGATTTGTAAAGTTATAGCTTCAATTAGAGAGTGTACAGACTATCGAAAACACGGGTGCGAAAGAAATAGCGTGCTCGGAAGTGAGTAGAGTACAATTAAGGCGAAATTCCTTGATTGGAAGTGCAGAGTAGTTGCTTTTGGTAACAGAAAGCAATGAAAGAGATAGTCGGGATTTGTGGAAATACAAATGTAAAACGAATTATGCTTATAAATTACTAAGTGAATTTGGGCCGCATTGTGTCGATGACATGACACTTGTGAATGCAGCCTTAAGACCTTCCGGTGCGTCTTATCGCGATAATTTGATTGCCGGAATTCCAAATAAAAATCCATCGAAAGAAATCGATGAGCTGCTGGCTGCCAATAATGGTTATCTTGTGTATCAAGAGGATATTATCCGCTTCTTGCAGGAAATCTGCGGATTGTCTGGTTCTGAAGCAGATAATATTCGTCGAGGTATTGCACACAAAGAAGAAAAACGTTTGCAGGAAGCAATGCCGAAAATACTTGAGGGATACTGTGAAAAATCCAGCCATCCAAGAGAGCAGGCAGAGCAGGAAGCTAAAACATTCATTCAGATTATCAAGGACGCTTCGTCTTATATGTTTGGACGCAACCACGCTACCGGTTATTCCATGGTTGGTTACAAGTGCGTATTCTTCCGGACCTATTTTCCGGCGGAGTTCATTATCGGTTATCTGAATGCGGCAAAGTCTAATGACGACATTGTGAAAGGTGACACGTTGGCGGATGAACTGGATATTTCATACTTGAACGATCCGGTAGTTAAGAAGCGCAAAGCTGAAATCATTTCCGCTTATTCTGGTCGTCATGTGACGGCTGACGATATTCCTGATATTCCGAGAAAAATTGTCGTATATCGTCCGACTTTTGGCAAATCAAAAGGTCGATACACATTTGATCCTGAGAATTACGCGATTTACAAGGGCGTTGGTTCTATCAAGGGCCTGAATGCAAGTGCTTCAGACGAGTTGTACGAATTGGCACAAAAGCCAGAATACAAGAATCTGGAGAATATGTCCGCCGCTGAAAAGCGCGTGGCGTTTTATCACTTAATTGTAGATTGCTTGCTCAACACCAGTATCAAAAAGAATAATTTGAAATCTTTAATCGAGTTGAACTTCTTTCACGAATTTGGCGGTGATGCAACGCTGCTGCGTATCTATGACACATTGGGTGCGTTGACAGGTGATTTTAAGTTTGCAACGCTACACAATAAGTCTTTCAAGAAGGCTGAATTGCCGTTTTTGGATTTGGACTTAGATGTGCTGATGTCTCTGCCGCATAATGAAACAGAAAAAATGCTTCGCGGATTTGATATGGATCTGTATTTTACCAAAGTGTTTTCTGCCTACAAAGACGAAAGTCTGCCGCTTAAACAGCGTTTGGAGACAGAAAAAGAGGCCACAGGCGGCACGTATTTGACACGCATCAACAGTCGTTCTCCGTATTATTACATTATGGAGATGAGAACCTATGATCGAAAGAACAACCCGTATTTTACATTATTCAATTTGAAGACTGGCTTAATTGAGCGGTGTTCTGTGTCGGATGCGCGCTACTATATGAACAACACCATTCAGCAAGGTGATGTTATTACAAACTGCAAGTTTGAGAAGGTACGTAAAAAGAAAAAGGTCGATGGGCAATACATTGAGACGGATCAGTACAAAACAATCTTGAAGTCTTGGACAAAACCCAAGAAATTCAATTAGTTTTGCGTTTTGCTTCGTTTCTGCTATAATTTCTTTGTATAACTAAAAGAGGAGGCTTCGGCTTCCTCTTTTTCATTTTTAACATTATTTTTTTAAAGGAGGCTTTTATGCTAAACAAAACAACCAAGCGTGTTTTAGCATTACTTTTGAGTTTGCTGATTGTTTTCAGCATTCCAATGATGGCTTATGCTGCGACACCAAAACTACACTTAAATCTTAGCAAAGATAAGATTTATTCCGGCGTAACTTATGAAGTAAATGCCAGTGTTGACGGACTCTCGGCTGATCAAGTTCTGGATGTAACATCCACAGCTTTTGACTGGAGCATCACAGAGGGTTCTTCAATTTTCAGTACGAATAATTATAAGTATGCCAAGGCTGCGGATGGCACTTATACAGCCAGCGAGACCGCTAAATTCACTGTTTCCGGTTCGGTGGGTGAAACGATAACCATTGAGGCTAAATATGGTTCTGACAGCGTTCTCGGCGATGTGAGCTTTTCTGTGCTGCAACCGATCACGAATATTGATCTGACTTGCACCAATGAAAGTTCTGATGTGAAGTTTATCAAGTCAGGCGATGAATCTGATGATGCACTATATGTGAATGACAAGACTACAGCAAACTTCACGGCGGATGTGAAGCCGCTGCATCACGATGACTCTATCTTTGTGTCAGCAACCAAAGCGAGCACAGTAAGCATTAAAGGAACATCTTTTGAATTTACGCCTGGAAATAGCACAAAGGCAGCAGATTTGTCTTTCGATATGAAAGTGGCTCCGTCAAGCGGCTATAAGTACCAAAAGACAGTTAAAGTTACACGCTGCGTACCGTTGACGAAATTTACATTGAGCAACGGCGTAGATACAATCAACTCATACAGTAAAACGAGTGGAAACGAAAAGTACGCTTCTATGAATGTTGTCCAGGATGAGAGTTTTTCTTTAACGGCTAAGAAGATTTCTCCGTCCTATTCAAATGACATTTTCAATTACAAACTGTATAATGTAGACTCGGCGTATAATATTATTGGTCCTGCAGACAGTTCTTATATGACTGTTGATAAATCCTACAATGTTTCACTGAATATTCATAATCCGGGTCTTTACCTGTTGGAGTGCGAAAACGCTTCTGCAGGCAACATATTAAGCAGAAACTTAAAAGCCGCTGTGTTCATTAACGTCACGGAGTCTAATCCTGCAACAAATATTGAATTGCGAAAGGTGGATACGGACGGCAATATTACAGCTGAAGAACTGCAAGATTTGGATTTATATCTAAATGTGAATTCGGCTACTTATGATTTGTCGCAAAGTATTGTAGTGCGTCCGGAGGGCTACACGGATTCGATTATTTATCTGACCGATAACGAAAAGGTTGCTACTGTTGATAGAACGACCGGACTGATTACAGCAGTTGGTAAGGGGGACACACGTATTTATGCTGTAAGTTCACGAAACACCTCTGTTGTGGCTAGTCTGGATGTGCATGTCTTTGTTGGTGTGAATGCAATCACAGGCATTCAAAAGAAGACAGCTACATTACCGGCTGGACACAGTGAGCAGTTGACTGCGGTTGTAAAACCGGCACAACACGACGAGACCATAAGCTGGGCTTCTATGAATCCGAAGGCATTGACGGTTACACAAAATGGCTATGTTACGGCCAATCCGAATTATGATTTTGGTAATTCCGATGCCGTTCTGGTTGGCGTTACGGCGACATCACGGTTTGGCAAAACCTTTACGACATATATCCAAGTAGTGCCTGCGATTCGGGCCTCTAAAATTGACATTAAAGTCGGTAAGACGGCGGAATTACAAAAAGATGACTCTTATTTCGTATTTAGTGGAACTCCTTTCGATATTTCGGCAGTGGCAACATCCTCGTTTGGTGCGGTGTCAAATGATGAGTTGGTTTGGCGTGTGTCTTTAAGTGATGGTAGACTATATGATTTAGAGACAGCAACAGATATCTTCAGTAAGATCTCCAAAAATCCAGATGGCTCTTACACATTGACTCCGAAAATTTCGGACACGATAGCTATTCATTGTTATGCTGTGCTTGGAGGATCTGGTATTACGTCTGACAGCGTGTATCATAGTGTTGCTGTCAGAGTGAGCGGGAAAGCTACAAAATTGGTGGCTATTAACCCGGACACAAAATACTCTACTACCTCTCTTGTAATGTCAGCAAATACAAGCGAGGACTTGCAGGTTTCAATGAGTCCTGCTACAGCTTACACAGACGACGCATTTACTTGTGAGTCTGATAATGATACGATTTGCACTGTTGTGAAAACCGGCGTGCAGTCTTTCCGTTTGACTTCTTCTGGTACAGCAGGCACAGCGAATATTACGCTTAAATCCAAGAGTGGAAACAAGTCCACGGTTCTTAAAGTCACTGTAAATCGCAATATTGCATATGCCTCTGTTGTAGGGCTCGAGAATGAGTATGTTTATACCGGATCTCGAATTGAACCGTCGCCTACTATTAAGGCAAATGGCTTGACTTTATATAAAAATGAAGATTATACATTGTCTTACAGCAATCAAACAAATGTAGGCATCGCAAAATTGACCATTACAGGCAGAGGGGATTTTGCCGGGTCAAAGCTTGATCTTTATTACAACATTGTACAAAAGGATCTGGGGTCAGGTAAGCCGAGTGCAGATGTTTCTGCAACGGTACTTGGTACCTATGCTTTGGGTACGAGTAAATCTGTTACCCCGAGGTTAACCGTTAAATATGGTAAGTTCACTCTTAAAGAGGGAACGGATTACAATATCGTTTGTCGCAATAACACAGCTGCCGGTACCGGAATTGCAACCGTAAATGGCGCTGGCAATTATAGCGGTACATTTGATGTTGAGTTTACTATTAAAGACTCTATTTCTAACGCAGTTGTTAAAAACATTCCAAGTGTAACTTGCACTGGCAAAGCCTTAACGCCAGTAGTTCAGCTAACGTACCACGGTAGACGATTGACACAAGGCGTGGATTACAGGTTAAGTTATTATTCCAATGTAAGTGTCGGCCAGGGTAAGGTTACAATTTATGGTCAGGGTGTATTCTCCGGTACAGCCCAGGCATCATTCAACATTTTGCCAAAAGCTCCCAAAGGGGTGCGAATCGCTTCTGTGAGGGGTAATTCGATTCGTGTTAGTTGGACGAAAGATACAACTATGTCCGGTTATCAGATTTTGAATGCGAAGACAAATAAAATTGTGGCAACTGTAAAGGGAACACAAAACACTTATACAGTATCTCGTCTTGGCTATGGATCTCAGTATTCTTTCAAAGTTCGCGCTTACAAGGGCGTGGGTGGAAAGAATTATTATGGTGTATATTCTGGCACCGCGTCTGCTTATACGAAACCGAAAGGTACAAGTCTTAAGAAGCTGAAAGCTAAGTCAAAGGCTTTTGCTGTTTATTGGAATAAGCAAACATCCAAAACAAATGGGTATCAGTTGCAGTACAGCACCAACAAGAGCTTTAAGAAGGCTAAGACTTTGACTGTATCCAATACAAAGACGACTTCCAAAACGATTTCTAGGCTTTCAAAGAAAAAAGTGTACTATGTTCGTGTGCGCACATACAAGACGATAGGTAAAACGAAAATTTATAGTTCTTGGTCAGGCTGGAAGTCAGTCAAAACAAAATAACTCAAAAAAAGGTCGCATTTTTTTGCGACCTTTTTTGTTTTTCAGAAATTGCGGTATTAATAGATAGAAAGCCGCTATGGCTGTTAGATTTTTTTTGCTTAAGTGAGGTGGTAGCTTGATTCTTCAGTTTGACAATGCGCAGGAATACAAAGATGTGGATAATGTAACGAGCGCCGGAATGGAAGAGAACTATGTTTCTGACATGGAGGATTCTACCCGCTATTATTTAACAACGATCGGTCAGGTCCCCGTGTGTGGGCCAGAAGAAGAGATTGAGTGTACCATTCGTGCATTACGAGGCGATCAGCAGGCTAAAAACCGACTGGTCGAGTGTAATCTGCGAATGGTGGTTAGTGCTGCCAAGAAGTACATGGGCTGTGGATTGCCTCTTATTGATTTGATTCAGGAAGGCACCATTGGCCTTATTAAGGCTACAAATAAATTTGATTATCGGCTTGGAAATAAATTCTCAACTTACGCTACTTACTGGATTAAACAGGGAATTTCGAGAGCAGTTGCAAATTATGCTAAACTGATTCGTGTACCTGTCCATATGGTTGAGACCGTAAATAAGGTGCGAAAGGCTAAAAATAAGTTATATTTCAAATTTTGGCGGGAGCCGACGATTGAAGAAATCGCAGAGTATTTGGATTTGCCTGTTCGCACGATTCAAAACGTATTCAAGACATATAAGGAAATCATTCCGTTAGAGCAACCAATAAACGATGAGGATGATGGTGCCACGATCCAGGATTTTATTCCTGACGACTCCGTTAACCCAATCGATACAGCTGTGAATTCAGTGCTTCATGACGATCTGATGAAGATTTTAAAAGAGACACTGAATGAACGGGAACTCAATGTTATTATGATGCGCTTTGGTCTTGATAACGAAGACCGTGTTCCAAAGACATTGGACGAAGTTGGTGCAGAATATGATGTAACGAAGGAGCGCATTCGACAGATTGAGTATTCTGCATTTCAAAAGCTGTCTGAGTCTGATGCGTGCAATGCTTTGCGCAATTATATCCAGGAGGAAAAATAATGGTATATTTAACGGGGGATACCCACGGGGATTTTCATAAGATTGTAGATTTCGTCGAACGAATCGGTGTAACTAAGGATGACTTAATCGTTATTCTTGGCGACGCAGGATTTAATTTTTTTGGCGATGTGAGAGATATCGTTTCAAAAGAGTTAGTTAACAGCCTTGGTGTGCCGGTGTTTTGTATTCACGGAAATCATGAGATGCGGCCTCGACACATTGGCACTTATCATCTTGTGCCATTTGCAGGTGCAATGGCTTATCAGGAGCCTGAATACAAGAATTTGTACTTTGGACTTGATGGTGCAGTATATAATTTGCAGGGAACACGCTGTTTGGTAATGGGCGGTGCTTATTCTGTGGATAAGTATGCCAGATTGTATCGTTATCTATCTTTTGTGGTTAGCAACGGTCAAGATCAGCCATTTTGTACGGTGGACGAAGCGTTTCATTTGGCTCCGAAAGTTGCGAGTTTTATAAAGACCAATCCTTCAAAGCCAGGCAAGAAGGATTATTTTGATGCCATTTGTAATCGCTTGCAGGACGAGATCCATTGGTGGAGTGACGAACAGCCCAGCGGCCACGACTTGAGCGCTGCTGCCCAGCTGCTGTATAGCGCTAATGCTAATTCGTCGGTTGATTGTATCTTGTCTCATACCTGTCCGGCGGATTATGTTCCTATAGAGGCATTTCTTGGCGGAATCAATCAGGCACTTGTTGACGATTCCACAGAGCAGGCGCTCCAAGAATTAAAAAATATTAAGCCGAACATTCCGTGGTATTGTGGACATTGGCACATCGATAAGAAAAGAGATAATGTGCGGTTTCTGATGGACGACTTTCTTTCGTTGGATGGCAAGCATTATCGATCCGATTTTGGGCATTCTGCCTGCCATAATCAAGTTTAAAGTTCATTTTGCACTGGAGGGGTTAGATGCAAATTAGAGAACAAGTAGGACAAGACAGCGTATATTGCTTTTTGATTTATGAGCACCCGAAGAGTGGTGTAAGGACGTTGCTTTTTGAAGGAGTTGCCAATATTAGAGATAATATGCCTGTCTTTATACATCGATATGACTATTTAACTACATCACGCGGATTTAAGCGTTTGCGCAACTATTACGATATGGTTGAGAAGTTTGGGAAACTGCCTTGTCGGATTGTGGACTTAGACGGTGCTTTTGTGTCTGATGTGGTTTACGAGGACCAAAAAGAAATCCAGAAAACCTTTGAGCTCAAATCTTCGCGCAGCTTTAATCGGGCGTTTGCGGAAAAGGACATTATCGGAAGTGCTAAAATTATGACATCATCAAAAGCAGGCCGTCCCAGAAAAAACAAAAATTTGGCGGCGTGATTTTTGAATTCTGGTCGATTGTGTTATAATTTTTAAGAACATTTTTTAACTATATGCTTGCACTAAATTTGACGAAGGAGATTTCTGATTTCCTTCGTCTTTTTTTCGTGCAGAAAGGGGTAAATTTTGAAAAAAAGAAGACTTATTGGAATCATTGCACTAATCGTTGGTGTTGTTATTGCTGGTGGACTGCTAACCATTAACTTTTTGCAGACGAAGCAAACTACAACTGTTTATGCAACAAACACGACGGTAAACGCCGGTGCGCAGATTACGCAGGACATGATTACGGCGGAGAAAATTCAAATTGCTGACAAAAAGGACAATTATGTAACAAATCCGAAGGCGATTGTCGGCTGCTATGCGACTGTCGATTTGGTATCTGACGATATTATTACTGCTGGCAAGATCTCAAAAACTGCCATTTCTACAGATAACCAGTTTTTGTCCATTCCCAGCGGTCAGCAGGCTATTTCTTTCAGCGTTTCAGGCGGTGCGGACTCTCTGTCCAACAAATTGCAGGTTGGAGATATTATCCGCATTTACAGCTATGACAAGCGTGCGGACAAGGTGAATTCTCCGGATACGTTGAAATATGTACGTGTAGCAAATATCACGTCTTCTTCTTATAACGATGTAAAGGGCAACGGCAACAACGGTAAAGACTCCAGTAGCGGTTCAGATGATAGCTCTAAGACTTATTCAACGATTACCGTTATTGTTTACACCAAACAAGTGAATGACATTATTCGTATTCAGAAATCCGATGGTGCTTATGTGACTTTGATTTCTCGTGGCAATGATAAAGTGGCCGATCAGCTTCTTAAAGAACAAGTAAAACTGTTGAAATAAGGAGGGGATTACTTGATTATTACGAATATTGGTTGCAGTGGCGCAGGCAAGTCTACTTTCAGCGCTTCTTTGGCTTCTGGCATTCAGCGTGGAAATTCCCGTTCGACAATTCTGCTTATCAATTTCGACGCCAATGTGCCCATGCATGCTATTTGGGAGCCAAAAAGAGAAATCAGCAAGATGTATTCCATTGGTACACTCTTTGAGAACGATCGGATCGACGAAAAAACGTTAACAAAGAGTATCGTAACGATGGAACATCATCCGAATATTGGAACTTTAGCATTTTGCATTGGCGACACGCCTTTGCTCTATAAAGATATCGAATACAAGCAGGTAATTGATATGCTGAAAGCTGCAGAACAGCTTGTAGATTATGTCATTGTAGATTGCAGTTGTGATTTGTTGGCAGATACAACTGTGGCGTCTATTGAAATGGCAAACTGCCTGAATGTGTTTTTGACACCGGATCCTATGGGTGTTGTTTATCTGAAGACGGCTCGTTTAATGTATGATGGCAAAAAGAAGTTCATAGTGGATAATACCAATTACTTCTTGACGCCTTGCAGATCTTTCAGCGCAACGCCAAATATTAAAGAGGCTCTTAAAATTAAAGCCTTTGAGTTGCCATATAGCAACGAAATTGCTGTTAAAAACTGCGAAGGCGATATTTTCGGTGCTTATCAACACGCGCCTCGTAGATATAAAAATGCCGTAAAAAAGATCTTAGCCTCTGTCGGAGGTAAGGTAGAAAAGAGTGTGGTGGACGAACAAGCAGTAAAATCTGACAAGTCGCAAAAACGCAAGAAAGGAGAGAATGAGTAATGTCAGAAAAAGCAAGAGAACAGTTTTTAGAAGCGAATGAAGTCAAAGCAAAGGACTCTTATGACAATATTCTGGGTGTTGTACAGTCAAAAGTAAAAAGCGGATATTCTGAGCTAATTGCGAACAAGGACGCAGATGATGCAAAGGGGCAGTTGCTGACGGCCATTCAAAAGGTTTTGGTAGATGAGAATATCGGAGTTGAAGGCATCGACCCGATGGCACTTACTGAGCGCATCTATAACGATATGGCTGGTTCTTCGTTTCTACATAAATACATTTATGAAACCCCCGGTGTTGAGGAGGTCAATATTAACCGTTGGGACGATGTTACAATTACGCGTTCCGGCGGCAAACCGGAGAAAATTCCGGAAAGGTTTGCTTCTCCTCAACAGGCTGTAGATATTGTAAAACGTTTGCTGCAGACGCAGCACATCACAATCGATGATATGCGGCCCTCTGTGTTGTCGTATCTGTCCGAGGGTGTGCGTATCTGTGCAAATATTGCACCGGTTGTGTCAAAGGACGCAGCTGTATCTGCATCCATTCGTATCGTTAAGACGGAAGATGTAACGCTGGACACTATTGAACAGTTTGGAACAGCCACACACGAAATGTTGCAATTTCTTCGTCTTTGTGTGAAAGACCACGTATCCTGTTGCATCTCCGGTTCTGTAGGCGCAGGAAAGACGACAACATTGGCCGCTATGCTGGAACAGGCAAAATACACGGACCGTGTAATTACCATTGAAGAAGGTTCCCGTGAGTTTGCACTTCTGAAGCGTGATTCGCAAGGGAATATTATCAACAATGTGTTGTCAAAATTGACAAGAGACTCCGATAACCCGGATTTGGTCATTGACCAAGAGGATTTGTTGGAACACTGCTTGCGTGAAAACCCAGACATCATGGGTATCGGCGAGATGCGTTCTGCCGAAGCCTATACCGTGGCAGAGGCGGCGCGTACCGGTACTGCAACATATACGACAACGCATGCTTCCAATGCTATCGATACTTACAAGCGTTTGATGGAATTGTCTTACAAGAAGTATCCTATGGAGTTTAGTTTCTTGATGCGCCAAATGATTGATGCTTTTCCGATTATCGTACACCAGAAGCGTTTTCCGGACGGATCTCGTAGAATTATTGAAATTCTGGAAGGCGTGCGTTTTAACCCGGAAACAGAATCCGTTGAGGGCAACATGCTCTATAAATTCGTCGTGGAAGATAACATCGAGGACGAAGATGGTAACATTGCTGAAGTGCGTGGTCATTTTGAAAAGGTTCACAACATGAGCAAAAGCCTTTATGAACGTTTTCTGTCTAACGGTGCAACAACTACAAAATTGGCGGCATATATTGATCCGACTAAGACAAAGGAGGGGACCATGTAATGCCTGCATTAAATGTGCTGAATTATTTCACCTACGGGCTTGGTGCAATCTTGATTTTGGTTGGACTGTTTTTGGTTTTTTACAAACCAAAAAACAGATCTCAAAAGCGAGAAATGCAGAAAGTTGTTTTGCACAATAACTTGTCTCTTAAGGATAAAATCGACATCATCAACGGTAAAAATAGCTTTGGTACTAACGCCATTAAGAACTATTTCTTTGATGTAAAGTTGATTTTAGCTAAGATGAACAAGGTTGACGCATATCCAAAAATTAGATTGCTTGCTATCATTATTGCAATGGCGGTTTTGATCGCGTGCTTTGCCATTGATAATCCATTAATTGCGATTGTTCTTGTGCCTGTTGGCTTCATCATTCCGTTCCAGTTAGTTAAGATCCGTTATCGGAAATACAACAAAAAGCTGGAAGAAGAACTGGAGACGGCACTGTCTTTGATTACAATCTCTTATACGCGCACGACGAACTTGTTGCAGTCGGTAAGTGAGTGTATGGACACCCTGCCACCAACCGTTAAGCCTTATTTTGAAGACTTTTACTTTGAGGCGACATCGGTAAGTGCAAGTTTGGCAACGGCTCTTGTAAACTTAAAAACCAAGATTGAGAATCGAACATTTCAACAATGGGTAGATCGTGTGTTAGTGTGTCTAAACGATAGATCTTCTATTCCGTCCTTGCAGAACTATGTAAATGAATTTGCCGATAACCGTGCTATCCAGGACGAGTTGGACGCAGAAGTCTTTAGCTGTAAGGTTGAGATGTATATGATGATCGGCTTTGTGTTCTTTACACCCGTTCTTTTGTATTTCTTGCAGAAAGAGGCTGTTGGACATCTATTCCACGACACACCCGGTAAGATTGCAGTGTTTGTTGCGCTACTTTTGGTTGTTGTTGTGTTCTTTGCCGGTAATCATATCGCAAAGCCTGTTAAATTCCGCGGAAACAAAGATTAAGAGGAGGGGAGTAAGATTATGTTATCATATGTTTTATATGGCCTCTCCGGCGTTCTAATCGCATTTGGTGTCTATATGCTGATGCTATACGTCTCAGCTATGCCAACGCAAAAGAGCGAGTCTGTAGTGGCTGAGGTTAACAAACTGGACAATGCTCAAAGCCAGACCTTGATCAATAAGTTGCTGGGCGGTATTAGTAAATTATTTTTGCCGCTTGTTGAGCTCAGTGATAGCACAAAATACCAAATTCAGGCAGCGTTATCTTATTTTAATTACAACGTAACACCTGAGCAGCACTTTTGTGATGCCTTGACGTCCGGAATTGTTGTAGCCATTTTGTGTCTGCCTTTTATGGCCATAAAGCCATGGGCTGGGCTCATCGGCTTGGTTCTCGGGGCTTTCATTTTCAAAAATGAGTTTAACGGACCTATTAAGAGAATGAAAATGGTACGCGAAGATATTGAATATGACGCTGCGTTGTTTTGTAAGTTCATCTCTGATGCCCTTAAAGAGGAAAACAGAAATGTAATTGATATCTTGACCTCTTGTAAGGAAAGTGTGTCTACAAGCTTCAAAAACGAACTGGAGCACACTTTGACAGACATGAAGACGGGCAACCAAGAACAGGCTCTAGTAGATATGAGCCGACGTATTTCAACATCCACTATGACACAAATTACTGTAGGTTTGCTTGGTATCGTTCGCGGCGATAATCAGACATTGTATTTTGAGATGCTATACGAAAAGCTACACAAAGCGGAACTTACGCGTATTCGTAAGCAGAACAGTCTGAAACCTGGCAAGATCTCCAAGATCTCTATGCTGTTGATTTTGGCCGTTGTTGGATTGATTTTAACCGGCATGATTCTAACGCTGATGGAAGAATTTAAGGGCAACGGTGTACTGTAAATATTCACTGATTTTTCACTGAAAAATTTTTTTGAGATTTTTTTAAAAAAATAGGGCGAATTTTCTTAAATATGACTATACCCAATTATGAGGGAGCTAAAAGCTCTGCTTCTTAATTGAATACGAGCCTCCCTTAGCAAACTTGGAAGGGAGGTAAAGATTCCAATGAAGAACAAAATGCTGCGGAAGGCCGCTGAGGCCAAGTCTGCTCTGATCTCCAAGGAGGCTGCTTCTCAGTCTACCGAGATCGTGGTTCTGATCCTGTTCGTTGTGATTATCGTTTTTGCTGTTGGCGCTCTGGTAAAGAGTAAGCTGACTGGTGAAGATGGTACTTCCGGTATTGCCGGTGGCGTGATGGATAAGGTTCAGGGTAAGGCTGACTCTAGTCTGACTGCCTAATCGGACGTTCACTCCATTATAATTTAAAAAATAGCCGTTGGGATTCGTCCTGATGGCTATTTTCTTTTGTCTGGAGGTGTAACCTTGAAAGAGTATTTTTTGCGTAAACACGCCAATCTGAAGGCTGCGGTACTGAATAAAACCGCTATCGTACAAACCACCGAGTTGGTACTCATTCTATTCGTGGCGGCTGTAATTGCTTTTGCCGTCGTTGCGATTATTATGAAGTCAATGGGGGATGGCGAAAGCGAAGATGGCGGGGGCATTCTTAAGAGTGCCAAAGATCGCTTTGACAAAGCACAGACTTAACATTATTTAAGACCGACTTTTCGTCGGTCTTTTTTGTTTGCCGTATATTTTTCATTGACAAATTTATTATTGTGTTTTATGATGTTGGACGAGGAGAGCGTGATACATCAGAAAGGACTTGTATTATGGCTAAAAAATACAATGGCGAATTACTCGCTGCGGCAAGCTTCATTATGAATGCGTATTCGGACGCAACAAAACAGGTTGCTGCAGAGTATGGTGTCACAACTTGCGAGTTGGATATCCTATCTTGCCTAATGCAGCAAGGGAAGCCTTTGTCGGTTAAGCACATTAGTGAGAGTGTTCACTATTCGAAGGGTATGATCAGCCGCAATGTAGAAAGCCTAAGAGTAAAAGGCTTGGTGAGCGTGGAACGCAATGCAGTGGACCGGCGTGCAGTTTGCGTTGCACTGACTGAACAGGCAAACAATGTTGCCAAGGCTGCTATCAAAGCTACAAATAATTTCTCTCATACGCTTTTTGTCGGAATCGACGAAGGAGAAAAAGATGCGCTGATGTCTGTGTTACAGAAGATGGTTGTCAATTTAGAGACAGAAGAGAAATAACAGAGAATATACAGAAACCACCGAGAATTCGGTGGTTTTTTTGTGTTGGTTTTTCTCTTTTTTTGGAATTGTAGTATTAATAAGCATGAGAATATAAGGTGGCGATTGAAGTTGAGCGTATTCGATGTGGCGGCATACATCCTGCAAAAGTGTGGTGATATGTCCTGCATGAAACTACAAAAACTATGTTATTATGCACAGGCATGGTCTTTGGTATGGGATGATGCTCCTCTATTTGACGAGGATTTCGAGGCTTGGGCCAGCGGTCCGGTGTGTCCTGAACTGTTTCACAGAAACGAAAGAAGGTTTGTTGTATCCGCTTCTGATGAACGCGGCAATGAAAGCCACTTGTCTGATAATCAAAAGGACTCCATTGATAGAGTGTTGGATTTTTATGGTGATAAGGATGCGCGGTGGCTAAGTCAGTTGGCTGTTATGGAGGATCCTTGGAGACTCGCTTGGCGTTGTGTGCCAATTGGTGTTAAATCTCCTAACATCGTTAGCAAAGATTCCATGGCCTTGTACTATGGTGAGCTTGAAATATCAGAAAACATCTGAGTAAAAGTTGCGCTTGACATTTGTTGAAATATAGTCTATTCTTAAAGTGATGTTTAGTGTAAAAGAGGAGAGATGTGTGAAAAATATGAGTGATTTCAACAATGTGTCTGTTTCTTGGACTCATGTCATCATACATAAAATGGATAATCCATGTTGTGTTAATGATTTTATACGCTGTATGAAGATGGCAAGAAATTATTGCAAAAAAATTGGTGCAGAATATATAACGGTTGTGTGTTTATGTGCTCGTGAACATATTTTCCCAGATGCTTGTGTTCCAATCAGTGCCATCATACAGGAGTATCCAGGTATTTATGGCATTGATGTAAAGGTGGTCATACTAAATAATAGCTATTTGGAGTTTTGTGAATTTGAGAATCCACTGAATTTGCCACCGGAAGAGATCGCATCGTCTAAATCGATTTTGAATAAAATATTCGTTTATGAAGCTGATGGTGATGTTAGTCAACAAGCGGCTGCGATTAATCAGGCTTTTGTTGATTGCATTAGCCGGACGGTGGAGTGCGAGGACGGTGTGTTGAAAGGGCTACTTTGGTGTATATACGAGGTTATGGATAATGTACTGATCCACAGTCATAGCAAAAGAGGATATGTTATGGCTCAATACCACAAAAGCAGAAAACGACTCGCAATATGCGTGTATGATTGTGGAATTGGCATTTATCAGTCTCTTCTTGATGGCGGCTTACACCCAGAAAATGAAGTTGAAGCAATTAACTTGGCTATACGTGAAGGTGTGGGTGATGGTAAAGGTCAGGGGAATGGCTTGTATGGATTGTCTCAGATAGTTCAAGCTAATGGTGGTTGGTTCTCAATTTCTACCGGTCGTTCTTATCTTCGGTTTAAGGATAATGAGTGGGACAGTGGAAGTTCCGTTCAAGTGTTGGGAGATGGACATTGTGGTACAATTGTTGATTTCCAAATAGAACTTACCAGAAAAACGGATATTACAAAAGCGCTTAGTACTATTGGCGATTTCGATGATTGTGATATTCGAATTGAAAACATGATGTCAGACGCGCTAGACACTATTATCTATAAAGTGATCGACAATACGAAAGATTTTGGAACGAGGCAATCAGGGAGAGCTATTCGAAATGACATACTGAACATTATGAAACGAACAAAATTTCCTATCGTGATTGACTTTGATGAAATAGTAATTGCCAGTTCGTCATTCATGGACGAAATGATAGCAAAGATAGTTGAAAGGTTGGGTATAGAAGAGTTCAATAAAACGATTTCTTTGATTAACATCAATCCCGAGCTTCTCCATTTGTGTAATAGGTCAATTTATATGAGAATGACAGAAAACACAGAGTTAAATTAAAATATTATTTTTTTCAAAAATACCTTTACATTTTCGTGTATGCGTGATATAATAATAACAAGATGTTAATCATCTGTTGCCTGTGATCCACCACAGTTAGCTGGAAATTGTGTGTGGCTAGGTCAGCAAGCGGTTGAGTATGAACCGGATCCGGCTATGTCGTTAGGCAGCAAAATACTCATTTGTGTCGGCCGTTTTGGATTAAATATTGCGAATGGTCGCATAACACAAAAAAGCCACCGATTATTCGGTGGCCTTTGTTTTTATAAAAGCCCAGATTTTTGCGCTTTTTTCTGATTTCTATTGACATTCGTTTGATGTTGTATTATGATAAAATAGAAAGAAAAGAGAAAGGTGATGAATTTAGCAGTTGACTGTCCTTTTCAGGGCGGTTTTTTCATTTTTATGAAGATTTTGGAGGTGACAAATACATTACAACTAAATATCCTTGACATAATGTTTAATGTAGGATACAATTCTAATATATAGTCCTGCTATATAAATTGTATTTCCGTTAAATACCAAAGAGTCTACATGATACATTTGTTTTAAGTGTACGTGTGGGCTCTTTGTTGTTTATAATAAATCTCAAATCAAATTATGAAAGGATGAAAACTTAATGAAAAAGCATCTAACACGTTTTGGTTCACTTTTTCTCGCGCTGCTGATGATTGTTACATCATCTGTGGTTGCATATGCAAGTGAGCCAACGCAATTGAACGAACAAAACACTGTAGTAGATTTTCCGAATGGTCGAGAAATCTACAATGGCAAAACACATTGTCCTGATGTAAAAGTTGCGTATGTCGATGGTGAAACGAAGACGGAACTTCAGAAGGATAAGGATTTTACGGTTGTATATCCTGAAACTGCTACCAATGTCGGTCAATACAGTCTTAAGATCCAGTTTACTGGTGATTATGCTGGAGAGATTGAAAAGGCATATATGGTAAATAAGGCTGATGGATTTGCAGTCAGTGATGTCCGCTTTGACGGGAAAGCACACAGTAATTATTTGTCCTATGCTTATACTGGAAGTGCGATCAAGCCGAAGGCGACAGTGTATTCCGCCGATCTTGGTTCCTATCTTGTAAACGGTAAAGATTATACTGTGTCCTATTCCAACAATCTCAATGTTGGCAAGGGCAAGGTCACTGTTCGTTTTCAAGGGAATTATCTGGGTTCTTATGGCAAAGAGTTTGACATTAAAAAGGCTTCTGCTTCTAAGTACTCTGTAGCCCTTTCTAAAACCTCTTTTGTGTACAACGGCAAAACTCACAAGCCGTCTGTTACTGTAAAGAATTCTAAGGGCAAGGTGTTAAAGAACGGTAGAGATTACACGGTTTCTGTTCCGAAGGCAAAGAACATTGGTAAGTATACCGCCAAGGTTACTTTTAAGGGCAATTACTCCGGTTCTATCTCCAAGTCTTTTGCAATTGTTCCGAAGGGTACGGCCATTAAGAAAGTTTCTGCTTCTATGCAGGGCTTCGGTGTAGAGTGGAAGAAGCAGACGAAAAAGACAACCGGCTATCAGGTCCAGTACAGTACAGACAAAGCATTTAAGAAAAATGTAAAGACTGTAACTGTTAAGGGCAACAAGAATGTCAAGAAGTCTTTTTCTAAGCTTGGTAATTACAAAACCTATTATGTGCGAGCCAGAGTGTACAGCACGGTAAAGCAGGGTGGCAAGAAGGTTAATCTGTATTCCGGTTGGTGCCAGGTTAAATCCGTAAAGACCAAGGGCGTTCCGGCTGTCAAGTTGAATTCTGTTAAGTCTAGTGAGTATGCGTTTACTGTCAACTACAATAGAAACAGCGGTGTAACCGGCTACCAGGTTCAGTATGGCACAGCTTCCAACTTCAAGGGTGCTAAGACAATCACCAAGAAGAACACCAAGACCAAGGCTAAGACTTATTCTACTACTGTAAAGAACCTTTCCGGTGCCAAGAAGTACTATGTACGTGTTCGCACTTACAAGACCGTAAAAGTTGGCAAGAAAAAGGTGACTTATTATTCTAACTGGTCCACAGTAAAGGCTGTGACTACAAAGAAGGTAACGCCTGCTGCCGCTCCCACTGGCTTTAAGCTGTCCGCGCCTAAGTATAAGAAGCTGAAGGGTTCTTGGAACAAAGTTTCTGGTGCTTCTGGATATCAGTTGCAGTATAATCGTGATGATGGTTATACCGGCACTGCTAAACAAAAAGAGACCACATTGCGTTGTATGAATAACTTTGCAAAAAGTCCTGAGAAGAACAACGCATATGTCGGTATCGTCACAACATCCAACTTGTCCGCTGTAGTAGGCTCTTTAAAGGGTGGTAAAGAATATACTGCTCGTGTTCGTTCTTACAAAACCGTCAATGGAAAACGCGTATGTGCGAAACGTTCTGCTATAAATCACAATTGTGATGAAAATGCAGGGGATTGATTTTTTAATGTTGTTAATGGTTGGCTTTTTGTTATTCGATTTTTCAAGGACTTTATTTTTTTTACATGGATAGTACAATAATCAACTGCCAATATGTATAATATCGCAACATATATTGCAACATTGTATGTGGTTTGCAATATGCTGGTTTTGTTCTTCTCCTTATGTATAAACTTTGAAAGATACCATTAAAAAATCAACCCAACTGTTGTTGTGAGTCCGGGAATGAGAAGGTTATGGTCCTTCGAAACCGACCGCTAATACTGCTGATAGCGATTTGTTCTTGCAGAAACAAATGGTTATAAGCCAGCAAAAGTCGCATGAAATTTGCCGTCGCACAAGAAATGTGCACGAAAGGCCCGTTGGGCTGCAAAGGATAGTGCGGGCGTCTATAAAATAGATATGGTTAGAATGTGCGCTGAGCGCACTGACGAATACTCGAATGTACGGGTCAATATTTCCGCCTGTAGAAATGCAGGAGCTGCTACGCAGCGTCAATCGGGGATGGGTAGCGATGTACACAGTGACAATCCTCGGTCAGCCCAATATGACCGTTCTTTTGAATGATTGACTGGCTCATAGAGTAGACCTAAGTCTATATGCAAAGATAATAACAACGGAACGTATAGAAAGGTATCCACTGAAATGTGAACCCACTGCAATGGGGATGTTCAGGAACCGTTGGGGAAACAAGTCGCCAAAACTTGAAGAAAGACGGTTTGGGATATATCTGAGTAGGGGCATGGTACCAATGAAGCGGTGATAATAAACCGTGGAGGGACGGCCCTAAGTCAAACAGATTCATTTTATCAAAAAAATATATAAAACATAAATCTTGTTTCACTTGAATTTGCATGTTTGATGGAGCGCCGTGTGCGGTGAAAGTCGCACGCACGGTGTGGGGCGGGGGAAAACCCAGAGACAATATCAAAGGGTTACCTATCGTCATATTCAGCTTGGACCGATATTCAGATGGTGAAGGTCCTGGAAGATACTTCAGAGAGTCTGACGGCTGCTCAAAAGCAGTGGGTTGTTGATAATGTGCTTAAACCCACAAATGAAGTAGCAAAGAAATACGGTTACAAAAAGACTGTAACTGTACGTAAGATAGATGCCGGGACACATGAATATGATGTTGCGGTGAAAAATCATTCGTTTAGAACTCTTAGCAGTAATCCTAAGTCGAATTATTATTACAAAGACTTTAAAAATTCATGGTTTGAATACGCTGAAGATCACGAAAGCTTGATGGATCTCATGGTTACTGATTATGGTAGAACCAGAATTTCTTTTTGCTGGATTGACCGTGGTGGATATTCCGACTTGTGTCTAGTATGCGACTAATTTTTTTGCTCCTTAATTATTTTGATAGACCCACCTTTTGGTGGGTCTTTTTATTCTTGATTTTGTAGTATTACTTATGATATAATATTTACTATAAGAAGGAGAATTTGTGATATGGTCACCAATAAACTAAATGTTCCACTGCAGAAAATCATTGATGTAGGTGCAATCCAACAAGAAATGAAAGTATATCGTATTTCAATGGACGGCAATCTGAATCATTCTACGTTTAAACCAAGCAAGGCGTATAAAAAGGAATTCGACGACCTGGAGTATGTGGATGTTGGAAAATTTTCTACATCCTGCTATGTTAAAAAACGAGATGCAAAGAGTGCACTAAAACTATTCAGAAAACATCACGACGGTCCGCGGTTGATTTTTGGAACAATTCTGCCTAAAAGTGGGTATTCTATAATATCGAAATACCGTTTGGATTGCGCAAAAATGGCTGGTGCAAAAAAGTCACATGTTGATTGGTGGATCTTTTGTGATTATGATCCGTCAAGTGAATTTGATTTTGTTGAAGAGGAGGGGATACGATGAGTGCTTCAAGCCCATATTTTAAAAATGTAGTAAATGTTGGCGACCTCTTTTTTGAATATTCATTTATGTATATGGATGGGCCGATTGTTTTTACCTGTGTTGATAAACAAGAAAATCTGTATTTATGTGTATGCCGAGATGCTTATGAACAGGTCGAGTGGATAGTGTCTAAAATTGATGTTTACACATTGATAAATTTAGTCGGCAATCAAATTTCTATCAATGAGGCGTTGCTTAGCAGTAGAAATGAAATTATTCAAATCATTTGGAAACCTAAAACAAAGACGGAATATTCAAAATCCTTTTTGATAGATAGTTTGCCGGACGACTTGTTGCCTGAAGAGGATGTGTTTTTGGATGATGATGGGGAGTCCAATGAATATGTCAGGCGTGTTGTCGAACGCAATAAATCGCCGTATTTGAGTGTGTCTCTGCATCAAAGCATTCGGAATTTAAGTCGAAATATAGAAAATTTATGTTCTCACATTGAAAGTATATCTTCATTACAACAATGGACCATGAGAGGCTCACATGCTTATTTGTCAATTGCAGACCAAACACAAACTCGATACCAACAAATTTGTTCGTGTAAGTATAGTTAAATAGAGGTGCGTAAAAATGAAACAAAGTAAACTTCAATTTTCTGATCCTTCGGTTGAACATATCGTATTTGATATTAATCACAATTTTGAAGTCACAACAGAACCAATTCAAGTAGAAAATAATTATCAAACATCTGTCAAAAAGGATGCATCTGAAAGAACTGCATTTGTTGAATTATCAATAACGATCGGAAATAAAGAAACAGCGCCTTTTTATGTTGAATTAAAAATAGCGGCTTTATTTTTCTGGGATAAAAGTCTGGATGTTTATGCAGATCAGCTTCTTGCAACGAATGCGCCAGCTATGCTAATGGGTTACGCACGCCCGATTGTTGCGTTTGTCACAAACCAAAGTAAATTTCCTGTATACAACTTGCCATTCTGTGATTTTACAGACAATATAAATGGCAGTAACTAAATTATAATAAGAAGTTCTAAATAGATTGTAAAGAGCATTTAAGTATATCAATGCAGTAGAACTGCATAATATAATAAAACAGACATAACCAAACATTTTTGCTCAAATCGGTTAGGCTTTCGGCGGAGTGTTACGATAAGCACTTCGCCATTTTAATTTGATAATTCATGACAAAAAAACCGGATAGGATATGCGGAGTAATAGCCAGTGAAGGCGTCGTTGTTGGCACTTTCACTGCTTTTTTTGCTTTGCACTCTTGTTTTGACGAGTCTTGTCTTTATTTTCTGTTTGATGTATAATTATATTAATCGGGGTATGCGTTTGCGGACTCATACCTGAGGGGGTTGGAGCAATTCGACTCCCTTTTTATGTATCGATTGCCACAACCGGGCGCAGATCATTCTGAGTACCAAGTGTGACTTTTGTTTTATAAATTTTTGAGGTGTTGATTTGTAGACAAAAGTTCACAGTCTTTTAACGATTAAAAGATATAATGGTTAATGATAAATTTGCTTTAATGTTTAATGATTTTGTAAAATTAAAGGAGGTTAAATAATGAACAATACAAAGACTTTTCATCCAAGTTTAAAGAAGAGAAAAGAAATTCTTCATGAGTTTGCAAAAACAAATTCAAGTTGGAAACTTCGAATGGCTCTTATGTATTTACTGTTTTTTCTTTCTGCTATTATTCTAACATTTTTTGTAATATTACTCATAAACCATCCAACGACAGACATGGGAGTATTTATATTTCTTTGCGCTGGTTTAATGCTGGCGTGCGGTCCATATTTTTTGGGATTAGGAGTAAAAAATAAATCAAAATATAAGTGCGCATATCCTTATAGTAGTTATGCTAATGGAACATTAATTCTGAATGGCCAAGATTTACAATATATATTTTGGCAAGTTGGTCCTACGGAATCAGCTGCCTACAGTAGCCATCGTGCTGTATTTCATGATGAGGACAAATTTATTTACAACATAAAGCAAGAAGATATTCGAGATTTGCAAATATCAGATATTGGGATTTGCAGCATAACAGGTGGCGGTCAACTCATATTACCTAAAGATGTTGAATTATCAAAAACTGAATTAAAAGAAATTAGTAATAATTTCTCATTTGCATTAGCTTTTGATGAAAAAAACATAAGTAATACAATAATGAATTGGAAAAATCAAAATGGATAAAACAGAAGCTATAGAATATCACAAAGCAAAATACTTTCTATGCACAGAACAGTATTAAAATGGTTTGGAGAGCATCAATTAGTATAAATCTGAAAAACGCGGATGTATAGCGCAAGCATAATTCAAGTCCTGTATAGTGACGTGGTGGACGATGAGCAAATCAAATTTTTGCAATATCAGGCAAAGCGGAAGTATGTGTTCGCAGAGTGGGGATCATTGGTTCAATTAGGCATAATTACAAAAAATCGTCTTGCCAGCGATGGCACACCTGTATATGTAATTGACGATGTTTTCGTTATGGCGGGGTATAACTATGAGAGGTAAAAAAATAAGCGATAACTGTTCAAAGGAAAAGCCGAGCGTGCCTAACCCTGATGTCGGCAGTTTGGTGAGATGTACCGGCCCAATTCTTTCTGATAAGAATTATATTAAGCGACTTAATCAGATTAGCGAAGAGGAACGTAAGCGATCAATTTCGGCAGATTGCGCGCGTAATATTCGATTTTTTTAAACATATTGCTTGAGGAGATGCGTTCATGGGGCCTTTTGATGTCTAACGATAACTACGTTTTGGTTACAGTGGAGCAACTTTTAAATTTAAACGATTCATTTACAAGTTGGTTTTAGTTGTTGAGTTTGTGACGGAAGTTTTAATAAGACTCTCGTTTTTGTTTTATTTAGCGTTGTTATGTTCTCATGTAAAACAATAAATAAATCGAGTACATCTAAATAATTGGCACATTATGTACGAGTGTTCAATATGTCAATAAAAAACTTGACGATGTGTTCATTAAATCGTATCATATTCAAGTGTTATTGATATCAAAGGAAAAAAGAGAGGAGAGTCTCATCTTAGGCGTATGCCATGAGCAATTTACAAATGAGCGATATTACCTTGAAATCCGTGAATATAGAATCAGGGGGCTTTAGTGTTCTAGAAAAGAAGGATGAATTAATTACAACTGCCGTCATAAACCTAATAGCGAGTGATAGTAGGTTGCACAAGTATTGTAAATCTGTGTTTGTCGAATCTCCATATTATGATCGAGAATACCTAAGTACATACTATACCTTCTTTTCTCGAAAATTTCGTTCGTATCCAAAAGAATGTTGTCGTTTATTATTCTTTTCTAAGAAGGTTACTGATTCCGATGATGTTGCAAATGATGCCAAGGATATACTCTCAGAAGTTGATAATAAGAGTTTTTTAGGGTTTGCAACTATTATACCGACTAGCGGGAAGACGCAAATCAGTCGCGTTGTTGTACAAGCAACTCCAGTCGATAAGAATGATCCGATTAGCGGATACAATGTAATCAAATACAAAACAAAAGTGCATTGCTTAGGTCACGAATTTTATGTTGAGGGCTTCGAATCCTTAAAGCAGGTTGGCCCATGTGTGTGCGGGCATGCAGCTTTTTGGGGTATTGCGGCCCATCATAGTCAGTGGCGCAGTTATTCTGCGATGTTGGCTGGTGATATTGACAAAATTCTTCGGGAAGATATTTCGAATGGCTTTGCGATGGGTGTTACGGCAAACCAATTATCACAGCTCATCTGCAAATCGGGTAGCACTCCAATAATGCGTAGCGCTAAAAAGTATGATGAGAAAAAAGGGTTGTTGTGTGAAATATGTTCTTATTTGGATTCGCGCATACCTGTCTTATTGCTCTTTGACGATGCTTTGCATGTCGTTGTAGCGGTCGGTAATGATGAATTTTCTGTTGGCTTGAATCGTATTCCGTGGAAAAATAAACCGGCATTATATGAGTCAAAGAAGAATGATGCCGCTGATGAAAACGACACTGATGCAGTCGATATGGTTACGAAGAGGCTACTGGCAAACAAAATTCAAGATGTAATTATAATTGACGATAATAATTTTTCATTTACCAAGCTTGAATTTTCTGGTAATGAATCTGAGCAAGGAAAACAAGATAAGAATATATTGACTTTATCTGGTATTACTGGGTTCATTGTACCAATGTATCCAAGAGTAAATTTACAGTATCGTCATATCGTAGAAATTATTGCTGAACTTTTATACGGTAAAAAAAGTGATGACAATAAAAATGGTTGTACATTTTTTGAAGCGAAAGAGAGACAAAAATGGATTACACATTTAAATGTTAGCAGCGAATGTGATATCCGTATTTTTTTAACATCTTCTAATTCGTATAAAGAGTATCTGTTACACGAAGAAAAACAAGGTGTGCCAATGAAATGGGACGAAAGTATTGGGCGCGAGCTTCGGAGGATGCGCTTCAAGAATATGCCAAAAATGATTTGGTGCGTTGAGTTTTCAAATCCGTATACTTCTGAGGTAACGGGTAGTGTTATTTTTGATTCAACAGCGAGCCCTGACGAGGGGTTAAAACAGGTTGTTGTTTGCTCTTTTGGAAAGTATGGAGCGAAATCCGCGGATCAACTAGATAAGTGTCAGAATGTTATTTCTCAGGATGTTCGTATAGGCCGTTTCAGGTATATCGAATAAATTAAGAGCAACAACGAATACTGTGCATGAGCAAACAATAAAATTTATTAACCAAAGAAATGAAAGGTGTCAGTATAGTGAACGAAGAAACTTGGAGCCGACGTATAGCCCAATTGGATGCAAGAGCATTTAAAAACACACTCGATATGCGAGACACTTATATTTGCGGTGGTCGTGCAATGTCGGATGTTGGTAAACTGAAAGAAAGTGCAATTCAATCAATTGGTTTGGCTAATATTGAAGAATGTTATGCGCGTTATGCGCAGAACGCAAAATCACAGCTGCAAAGTGCAGGTGATTTAAAAGAGCAAAATATAGTTATTCGCTTTTTCGATTATGAAAAGCAAAAGGGCGTTTTGGAATCTGCGATATTTGATTCGTTGAGCGTTAGGGGTAAAACTCCAAAAACATCTTCTGAAGAAATTGCATATGAAAAATCCTGGATAAAGAGCAATGGTTTCACTTACGTGTTTAATCCACAAACTATGATCGCATCGCTAAATTTAAATGCACTTTCCGATTTAATCGAGAAAGCATTTTTAATATTTATTACCGAAAACGATGAAAAATTGCGTGTTGCGAGTCTTGCGTTTTTGGGTGGAATGTTCATTGTTTCTGCAATACAAGTTGTAATTGAGCAGGTATATGCTGGAAAGTTAAACACAGAGCAAATAGAATTTCTCAAGGATTTAGTTAAAGCACAAAGAGGCGATTGCAAATACTTGCTTGTTAAGGACTATAAACGTGATGGATTAACAGAAGAAAGCGTGGCGAAACTACAAAAAATGGGTTTGATTTCTATTGAGCATTTATTAACTACTAGTGAAGATGGAAGTGATACAAAGGGCGATGAGGTGTATGTTTTGCAAGATGAACTAATTATTGAAGACTGACTCGGTACAAATATAGCGTCCATACATTTGACAGCGCAAGCATAATGCTTGTGCTGTTTTTCTTTTTGTTGTGAGTGTGTTATAATTTACTATATATGAATTTTTTTTTTGAAAGGAGCACCAAGGGGTGTTCCTTTTTCTTTTTCACATTCAATTTATTTTTATCCGTAAGGGGGAGGTCCAATGAAAAAATCTATTCCAAAAAGAATTTTATCTGTGTTTCTGGCATTGCTAATGTTCTTTACGACATTTCCGGTCGGAGCCATTCAGGCATTTGCCAACGTAGCATCCGGGCAGATTACTATTTCTAATGGTAAGAAATACAAAGTTGCCTGGAACTACAACTATGGTAAGAATGAGAATGGTAAAATTCGCATTCCGGAATACAGTAGAGAAATCGCCGGAAATAAAGCCGGTGCCGGTACAACCAATCTTCTGAGAAAGTATGTTTCATCAGATTTGTCTGGAAGTGAAAAGAATGCTGGCAAAGATGAAGTTCCGATTTTCCGTCTTTCCAGATCTTACGGTTATACCAGTGATGAGAGCGGAGCCAGTGCGGTAACGACAATCAATGTAGATCCAAACAAGATTACTGATTTTATTAATGCTGCAAAAAGTGACGGTATTAAACTTCCAGAAAAGAGGGCGCGGAGAATTTATTACGTCCTCATCAACGGCTTTAAACAATTCACTACAAACTCCGGCGATCAGTTTTACCGTGAGCAGCTGTATTTTATTGCTACACAGTGTATTCTGTGGGAACTGGATGAGGGCAAGCGTGTTGGCTTTGGCAATGATACGAAGTGGACGGATGTGCGTTCTAAATCGTATAAGGCTAACGCAAAGAATAAAGAGCGCAGTCAGGATATCGTTGGGTCCTACAGCAAGAGCATTGACGCTTCTTATCGTTACTATTGGCATGACTTCTATTACACTGTAAAGAATAAGTATTTCAATAATGTAAAAGATTGTCCTGATTACTATAACGAAATTTTGGAAGCTGCAGAGATGCAAATGTATGGTCAGCAGTTCCAGTATAAGAGTGGAAGTCAATGGCGTAACTTCAGAGATTTGGGTAGTAATGATTATACGCAGATGGCTTGGAATGACAGCAAAAAGCGTTATGAATCTACTTACTATGTTTCCAAAAAGTTTTTGGGTACTGAGTATGGCAAGTATGATCCAAATAAGATTGTGCTTCCTATCAGAAACAGTGATGGCTCAGTATTTACCACCACGTTTACCGGTGATGTTAAAGTCTATTCGCAAGCAACTACACAATCTAAGGTGATTTGTAATGTGGATAGCGCTATGCGTGGGAAGATGGTCACGTCGAAGGGTAGTAATAAACGAGGACTGACTGTACTGGGCAAAACCAGAAATGGAAAATTTTATTGTGTTTATTTTGGAGACGCAAATTCGACGACAGCTTCCTATTATGGCTATGTCCCCGTAAGCTCTGCTAAGCTGAAAACAAAGCCTGCAGAACCGTTTATGAAAGTAGAAGTGAGCGGCAATAAGCTGACATTCTATACTTCCCGCCGGTCCAATGTGTCTGTCAATTTGGCTTGGCATATGAATGCACCTGATATTTATAACAAAGCAACGTATTTCCAGGGCAAAGATAAAACTGCAGGTGTTAAGGGTTATATTTGTGGTGGTCGTTATAACACCGTGCGTGTGCTGTTTAATTTAAAGACCGTGGCGCATAAGGCTTATTTAAAATGTTCTGAAGATGGAGCAACCTTAAAAACGATTGCTGTGGCACATGGTGAGACTGTTTCCGGAAGCTACTTCAATGACCAAGAAAAGTCACATCCTCAAAAGCACAACAACTACAAATATACTTACAGCTATAAACATTGGAGCGCGTCAAAGAATGGCTCAAAAATGACCAATCCGGCGCCAAGTCAGAAAAAGATTTATGGCGATACCACATTCTGGATGTGTCTGGATAAGAAAGAGAACGCAAAGGGCAGAGCAGTTTATTACTGCGGTTTGTGCGGAGCACAACTGTATGATACTTCAACCAGTAAAAATGACAGAGAACATTACGCCGGAGAAAAGTACACTATTCCAACCGGTTCAAAACATGTGTGCTCTGTCAACGATGGAGAGATTACATACAATGGCAAGACCATTGATGTTGGAGATTATTCGATCACATTCCAAGGCTGGGGTCAAGACAGCAACGCAAATGCTAAGCTGGCTACCGGTACATTGAATGATAGTTTGAGCGTGTTAAGCAACCATAAGGCCGGTTCTCAGACAACTGTGCCAAGCAGCACGCAAAAGTATTATGCAAAATACACACTCAAGCTGACGAACGAGAATAAAGTTTTATTTAAGTGTTCCATTGATGAAAATGAGATTGCGTTGCTGCGTGGTGCACCAGGCTCTACACAGGGTCCGGTTCCGTCTGGTGAATCCCATAAAGATTCCAGCAATTTAAGTGATTTGCAATACAAAGGTCATCCGCTGAGTGATTATAAAATTACATTCAGCTATTGGGGAACAAATCCTGATTATACAGTGAATGACAAGTCGGATAATGCTTCATTGACTGTCGGCAATGACATTACGATGCCAAGTGCTAAAGTGACAGTGTATTATGCAAAGTACACATTCACGCTGCAGTCTACGGTAAACTTTGTTTGTGCACTGTGCGGCGAAACAATCAGTTCAACAACTGCTAACGTTGGACAGACGATCAATGCGCCTTCAGTAAAGGGGCATAATTGTACGGGCACAGCTGCAATAGCTGGGCTGAACGGTGATTTGGAAGATCTGAACAGAACATTCAAAGGCTGGGGCGCTACGGCAGATAATTATGACTATGCTAAAGATCAGGTAACGACGATCAAGACGCCTGCTGAAGGTGAAGTAACCTATTATGCGCAGTGGCAGCTGCAAAACAATATTTCAGCAGCCGGTTCTTTGTCCGGAATCGATGATTTGCTAAATGCCATCAGTAATTATGAGTCCAATTATAAAGATGTAACAATTGATCCAAGTGATGATCAGGCAGTGGCAGCTGCGGCTGATGCAAAAGAAGCTGCAGATGAGGCACAAAAGAAAATCTCCAAATGGGTAAGCGTATCAGATAACTGGACGCTTCAAGAGGGGAGCAACAAGGCGATTAAGCCTTCCGGACAGGCCGGAGCTTCAACTGACTACGAAAATTCTGTAGAAACAGATATGTATGTAACGGACAATAACTCATTGGGCAAGGTGGTTACGGTTTCTATTCCAAAATCAACCGGCTTTAAGATTGTGAGCATTGTTGTAGACGATGGTGCAGTAAACAAAGACGGCAGCCCTGTTGGTTCCAGAACACTTTATCCACAAAACAGTGAGCAGTTCTATAAAATGTCATTCAATACGAATGTTGCATCTTTGAAGGCTTCTGACATTCATGTCACATTTGCTCCGGTTAGTGATTCCAAAGTCATCCTGAACTATGTAGCATTGACGGACAGCTTTGATTACAATAGTTCTTCTATCTATGAAGACAACGCTATTGTGTCATCGAAGGTTCTGGATTGGGACGCAGCTAAAGCGTTTACATTTAAAGACGGTTATTATGAAGATACCGTTGAACAGATGGACGCTGACGGCAATACAACAACGACTACAGAAAATGTTCCGTATTTCAAAGAATCAGTAGACTATGGTGGAAGTACATGCGATTATGTTGGTGCTTATGGTTACATAGATGTGTTTGGTAACTACCAACATAAAGAAGTAGCAGGGGAGCCTGATTTTACTGTTGATGAAATGCACGGCACTCTGAATGTGTATCTGTATTATATGCCTAAGGGCGATGGTAAAGGCGGCATTGAATACAATTTGTTTGCTCGCGGAAATGAAGCGGTGGAGGCTCTTAATCTGCTCAAAACCGGTTCTCAACTGCTCCTGTATCGATCCAAGTCGCTCTCTTCACTGCCGGTAAATGCGGATGAATTGTTTAACAACATCAATAAAAAGTGCGGTTCAAAGTTCTCTGATTATTTGACGGCTCAAAACAACTACGCTTGGAAGTGCTCTTGCGGTAGTATCGTAGAGAATGCTTCTATTTGTCCAGACTGCGGTAAGTCTATCGACGACCAGGGCAGTGTCCCCGAGTTTTGGGTTGTTCCGGAAGCATGGCAATGTTCAAAGTGCGAAACTACAAATAGTGGTTTGGAGTGCGATGGAGAAACATGCACGAATACCTATATGCAACAAACGGCTTCGTCCAAGACTTGGAAGTGCTCTACCTGCGGCCATTCTAACTCTACGCTGACTTGTCAAGGTTCAACGTATGATGTGGAATTAGTTAAAGACATTACGGCTAATGTGAGTGAGAGTCGAGCAAATGTCAATGCATTTAAAGAGTATCCGTATGCTTGTGAGGGGCATGAAGGGGATAGCCCATATACTGGCGGTTCTGTTTCCCTGATTCGTTGCTCTAAGTGTCATAAGTGGTTTTCTGGTGGACTAGGAGTGAGTAACGGGAGACATACATCTACGGCATATGTTGGTTCTCCACACATCGGCTATTCAAAGATTAGTCTTGCTTTGTGTGGTGGCGGTGGAACAGCAGATCAGTCGGATACCGCCTATGTTCGCACCGGTGGTTCTTTGATTAGTTCAACAATTGCAACAGGCTGGCAATGCTCTGTGTGTGGAACGAAACATCCAGCAGGAAGGGCTTATTGTGGACACAGCATTTATCCGAATTATGTAACTGTGTCACTCCCTGCAAATAGTTTGACTTCTGGATATTACTATTATTTTGTCATTAAAGATAACAAGTCTGATCGCTATTACTACAATGACGAGGTAACTGGTGGCAGTGTGCGTTATACAAATAACCACCTGGTGTATAACGCCGAAGCATATTATGGAGATCAGTTAAATCAGATCAAAGTATATGATAACTCAACGTTTAATTCCAGAACACCTGTTGCTGGCGCGCGCGTGATGGTTTTGTCTGAAAGCAAGTATAAAGAATTAGTAGGACTTAAGTCTGCAGATGATCTTACCTGGACTTGTTATGGCTGTTCTTACAAGGAATGTCCGTCATGCAAAGAAAAAAACGCCTATGATGCCATCGTGTGTGCGAATTGTGGAGCGTGGTTGTCTGATATTCCGACATATAAAACGAATCCGTATAATACGGATTTCTGCAGTGAATGTAACGAGCCTCGAAGTGACCCCGATTTTCAGATCTTAAAAACCGACGAGAATGGGGCTGTAATGTTTTATGGTGACGCAGACACATACAAGTTCTTTATTATGCCTGAAGACTTTACTGTGTCTGATGTAACTAAAAACATCAAGGACTATAATGAAGTCCACCTGAACTATTACACTTATGAAGAGGCGTTTAAAACAACGCCAAAGGCTTTTGAGACTGTTTCTGAAAAGAGTGTTGTCTCGTCTTTAGAAGAGTTTAAAAACGCAAATACGGCAGGGCAAAAATCTATAGTTGGAAAAACATATTTAACTGAGGTTGAGCTATGTGCTAAAGAGCGTATTGATTTGAGACTGCACACACTGGATAAATCAGCTAACTTAAATCCAGGATACAAACAAGGTGATCCTGTTGAGAATGTCTCAATGAACGTTTATAAGATGGATTCTCTAGGCGTTTATCAATCCATCGAAATGGATAAGGTTCTCAATACTTCTAAGGATTTTGATTTTTATTCAGACGATGGAACTTATTTGAATTATTCTTATTATCCGGCTGAGCCAGGAACATATAAATTTGAGTTCTTCTTTGTAGATAAAAATGGCGAGAAGCAAAAGGTGTGGACGACTCGTTCAGGATCGGTATCCTTCAAGGAGAATGTGCAAGAAATTAAGTACACAGGCAAGTATGCTAATCTTGATTATTATTTGAAAAAACAGACTTATGCAGACGATAAAACTGTGACAACCTTTTTTGATTCGGTGGATCGGTCCTATAATGAAAGCGGTGTTTCATTTTATGATAATGACAACATTGTGTATTCTTTGTACACAAAGAATGAAAAGGACGAACTTGTCCCATATACGACTCTTGATCTTGATAAAATTGGAATTTTAGCCGAATTGTCCCAAAAAGTAAGCACACTAAATGCCCAAAAAGTGACGGATGCTAAGAACTTTAGCAAAAATAGTCATCCATCTTTCAATAAGTCATACACGTATCATGACGATGCTACAAATGATAATTTCACGATCACCGTGGACTATCAAGACTATAAATTCTTTGCATCTAAGGCTATGGAATTCGCGAACAGATGGGGCGAATGTCACAACCCATATTCTCCGATTACAGAGAAAAATGTGACGAATGCAGCAGATGCGTTGGCAGCAATTTCCAATATTACTCCAATTAAGAAGTACTATATTTCAATTACAACCAAATCGCCAGAGGATTTGTACTATTCTGTGTCTTGTGATGGATTCACTTCCGATGAGTCTTCAACAGTATTTAAGGTTGATTCAAAGTCTCTTGCAAATTATGAATACTCCGCTGATACAGAGGGCACGATAGACGGATATAATGCACTTTCTGATTTTACTGTGCTCAATTTTGCGAATGGTAATGATGTGCTCTTAAATATTGGCAAAGGTGATCAGACACAATCGAGCCAGCTTAATGGTATTCTTACAACATCTAATGGCTTGCCGATTATCGGTTACGATGGTGTTGAGTATAGTAAATTGTTTGACCAATTTATGCTACGGGGCAGCGGCAATTCCACGATCGCATTGAAAGATCACATAAACGAAGATCAAATCAATTCTTTACAGAGTGTTCTTGAGAACGACATGATGGCCTATGGCGTAATGCTGGAATATTATCCGACGGGCAAGCCTGTCGCAGCCGATGCTGAACGAGCCTGGGACGCTGACGGTATGGACAGCACACAGAATAAGTATTCTGTAATTAAGTCACAGTATAACAAGTCAAAGACCGGTGTGATATACAAAGGTAGCGTATTCGATTATGCCAATAAGTCAGTCTTGTATTTTGGTGACAGTGCAGAAGGCGCAACACCCGGTGCGTTATATAATATGCTTTGCGGCTTTGCTGTTCGTCACCAGGCAGCAGACAGAGATGGTTATGTAGTCTTGAAAGTGTTGTGTTCTGAGGCTACCATTGATATTTACGCTACAGATTTAGCTACAAAATACAGCATTAAAAACAGTCTGCAATCGACAAACCCGGTTGTTGCTAATCCTTTTATAAAGAGTAGTAATCTATTTATAGATGGAATGCCGTCAGAGTTTGTTGGTATTTCGGCTGTTGAGTTTAAAGAAGATAAGTTGAAGACGAAAGTTACCAATATAGATAATCTTGCAACTGCTCAGGTTACAAACCGAGAGGACGCTCAAAACGCAACCGCTCGTGTAACTCTGGATAATACGCTTCAGTATTTGAATTTGTATACAAGCAAAATTGCAACACCACTAGCGGTGCTAAAGGACTATAATGTTTCTCCAGATGGTAATGCTACTGTTATTAACGAGGATAACGATCTCCTGACGGATGCAGATGGCTATATCTATACCCTAAACGCAAACTGCTCTTTAGATGCCACCACAAAGGATGTTGGTAAGTCAAACTTCACTTATGTCGGATATAAGTTTGAAGATAATGACGGCAGTAATCCGGCCTATCCAAAGAATACACATCCATACAAGATGAGTGTACGTCTTTTGTCATCTGTGGATAAAACCCTCGAAAATGATGACCGTAGACTGTTTGGCTTGTTTGGAACATCAACTCGCGTGACACCAAATGGAACAACTGCGAACAACATTTTTACATTTAAGAGTGATGTCCAAGGTTCCAAGCCTCTTGGTTATGAAACCGTAGAACATTATACAGCCGAAATGGATCTAAAAACTTATCAGATAAAGACCAGCGTCCAGAATGGTACAATTTCCAAAACGGTGACTGGACTGCGTGCTGGTAATTACAAAAATATCGCGGGTGCTGACTCTGTTGTTACATTTACGCCGGATCCTGGTTATCAGATTACTTCTGTTAAAATTGATGGAAAGGAATTAAATTCTGGCGAAAAGTTAACAGGCGCACAATTAGTGTGGACGGGTGACAACAAAAGCGGTAAAATTTCAATTCCCGGAACTTTGAGTGCTAACCATACGGTTGATGTTGTTTGTACAAGAACATACACTATTACAACAAGCATCACGAACGGCACAATCACAGATACAATTACCAAAATTAAGTATGGCGAAACAAAAACCATTGAGTTTACGCCAAATGACGGATTTATGGTAAATAAGATTGTGATTGATAAAGGACTCGACACTGAAAAAACAATCAGTGACGTTTATAAGTACTGGAGTGGTGGTAGCTATACCTTTGAAAATATTACTGCAGACCACTCATTTGACGTTGAGTGTACGGCTGGCATAGTCGTCAACACCTATCTGTCAAAAGAAGCATATGAAACCGCTGGTGGCTCTACGGATCCGATTGACCCATTAAAGAGACAGGTGGATCTATTGCCGTATGCAATCCCAGACAGTGCTGTAAAAGAGAAAAATGTTAGCTCCGACACTATGACGGAATTAGAGTTTGCGAAAATGCTGTACGGACCGGAAACAAATCGCGATACGATCGATGAAAACTCTTGGGCAGCACAGTTTGGAGAGGTCTTTGCATTGAGTCCAGAAGAACAAATTGAAAACATGGGATTTGCTGTTTCAAGCGGAGTACAAGCAAACACAAAGCTTTCTTCTTACTATAACAAAGAAGATTTCCCATTTGTATTTAGCTATTACTTCCCGAAAGAGCTTTTAGATTCTCTGACAGCGTATTATTTAGAACCATCAACAATGTGGTTTGGGTGTGGGCCAAGTGGTACAGCTAATTTGAAGTATCAATTGTGCTATGAAGTACCAGGACATAAAGATTCAGATAAAAAGCACATCAGTTTGTTTGGTGGGGTTCCGACAGACGGAAGTAAAGGTGCTACTTACAATGTCGGTTGTTATGTCAATGAAAAGTATCTGCCCGTGGATGTTAAATTCCAATATCCAAATGCAAAGTATTCATATGGCACGGATGTTGTAACGTCCTTTATAGTGGATAACCACAGCACGAAAAACTTTACCGATCAAAATGCTTTGAATGCGACTGGTGGTCTGTATGCTAAATTGTATAATTTAAACACAGGAGAGTGGCAGTATGAAGCCATTGAAAATGTGGAAGTCAAATACGATAAGAAATTGATTGGTCGATACAACTGTCAGTACGCCGCCAGAACTGCTGTGGTGCCAGCTGAAAAGAACAATCTGATTTATTATACTGTTCGAACGCCTGCTGTTAGTTCGATCGATAGATCTTATGGTAATCTGGGGTATAAATTTTATGGAATTATACCGTGGGTTCAGCTACGTTATAATGACGAGGAGAATGGACAGTTTGTGTATTGTGACTCGGGGCTGCAAGATAAAAACCTTGTGCAGCTAAACGATCTTGACGATACCAGTTTCACAAATTATGAAGGTTATAACCTGAATGGTGGAGATGGATATTCTTATAAAGATCCGACAAATGACAAGCCGTATGCGAACACGACTTCATGGCAGGAATACACCTGCGAAAATGGAGTGTTTAAACTGCATACTTACACAGCAAGACTTGGCTTCCAAGAAAATCTGTTAAAACCGCTGGCATCTACCGTTGCAGGCAGTGCTCAGAACCCAAGCAAAAAAGTCGAAAACAATAACGACGAGAATTACTGGGAAACCAAAAGCGGTTACAGTCTTGAGAGTCGAGTGACAGCGAACTTAACGCCACAGCGTAAAAAGGATCCTGCTTTACCAAATGGTAGTTGCGTAAATGCGCAATCTGCATTGGCGTATTACCCAGAGTACAATTACCAAACAATGAATGGTAAATACTCAGCGTTGTATGCGATGTATGGATTCAAATCGGCTCCAACTGACAGAAAGTATTTTGGACCTTATGCATCATTACGTCCTACTGGTGCCAACACGAACGAAAACCCATATTGGTTTAAGTTTATGGAATATGAGGATGAGGACAGCAACGCACGTTCACTGCACCATGTCCCGGTATGGTATCCAAATGATACGGACTACAAGATCCAGGTTCGTGTTGCTGATTGCTGGACGCCAAGTGGTATGTTAAGCTATGTTGGTGATTCAAACGCCGTAAAGATCAACGGAAGCCTGTTTGACGACTTCAAGACACGTGAGACTTCTCCGTGGTAAAAACAAAGACAGGGGCGCATTTAGCGCCCCTGTGGAGGGTATTATGAAACAAAAAGAGAAAAAAGACCGCAGCATCATTGACACAGACGCGGATGATGTTGTGGATCAGCCACAAGGTGATAAACGAAAAAATAAAATCATCGTCGTTGTGATTATCGTGATCTGTATCGTATCCGTTATTTTGGGCATTTTGTTTGCACATAAATCTGACACAGATGTCGATTTAACCACTCAACCGGAAGCGTCCGGGTGGAGTGAAGAATATACTGCAAATAACTACACCGAAGATACGGCTAAATATCCGGATCACGAATTACGAGGCGTGACGCTGAAATAGCAAAGAAGACTGTCCGAGAGGGCAGTCTTTTTTAGTTTGTATTACAGTATATTATATTTTGCCGTGGAAAGCAAATGTGTTATAATTTTCATACACAGAGACGCTCCTTTGTTTTACTTGAATTGGTTCTTCGGAAGGGAGGAACTTCTCCAATGAAGCGTCGGATGCTACGTCAATCATCGAAGTACGCCTGTAGCCCACACTCCAAGAAAAGCAAACCGAGACTAAGCAAGGCTTTACTTTCTCTCTTTGTGTAAACTTTGAGCATACTGAGTACGACGAACACAACTCCACTAGCTACAAGCAGCAAGACGATAACGGCCTTCACTAACCGCAACAAAGTTGAATTGTCAAGCATTCTAACGCTCATTTCCGGAACGCCTCTGGGAACTTTCGTTCCGCTTTTTATTGTAGAAAAATATCTAAACTTTGTCAATCCGCAATTGAAATGAACGTGGCTTGGCAGGTTTTTCTTTTTGTGTTATAATTAATTTAGAATAAAGTTAAACAAACTCATTAACTGATATTGTTTTAAAGTTTATATATATAGGACTGCTTCACAAGTTGAAGATGCCCACAACTTCCGTTTGGGAGACCCGTAAGAGTTATATATTCTTGCGGTTTTATTTTTTTTATGAGAGTTTACTCTCTGTTTAATATTAAATACAATTATAAAAAATCCTCTTGTTTGAGAGGTAAAGGAGAAAAATTATGAAATTATGTATTAATGAAAATGAAAATAGTACAATGTGGAATGGAATCTATAAAGACAGAGCGTTTGTTATTACATATGAGGGCCGCGATTCTTATGCTCTTTATGTGGATGTAACAAACACATCGTTTGCCGGCACAATCTATGACAAGATTGATATCGCGTGTCATGGAGAATCCCCTTATCGTGAGGGTGTTGTTATTGATGGTGAGTACCATCAGTGCATTAGTTGGTGCTTTGGATTTGATGGTCGTCAGTATAAACTCATTGATGTTATCAATGAGTGCATTAGTATAATCGACCAAATCAATGCAAAGGAGGCAAAATAATAAGTTAGTTCAGTTTAATGCAGGCATTAAGGATGACATGGTTCATGTTTTCCTCGCTGTTATTAACGGACACGACTGTATTTTATCTGTCCATTCGATTACTATTTTAATCAGAATAATTTAGAGGGCTGCATGTTTTGTAGCCCTCTAAATTTTTAGGCGTTGATCGTCACCGTATAAGTCGATGCCTGTTTTCGTGTGAAATATGCCAATTGTGACAAATTAGAATTTTGTTAAACCATATTTAAAATTAATCACAATCACACCTCTTTGAATATTCTTGTTTATTAATGCCATCTTTAGCAAAAAAAGAAAAAGCACCCGCAAAGGATGCATTTATTGCTTTTTAATTACATCGGTAAAATTCTTTTATCATATCCATATGTAATTTCATTTGGATTTTTGTTGTTGAATAATCCCATAATTAATTTTCCCTTTCAGTAACTTTGGAATCAAAAAGTTTTATTTTTGATTCCAATGAACGTGGTTTGGCAAGTTTTTCTTTTTGTGTTATAATTATCCATAGGTCAACAATGGCGGTCAGTGGCTGCTTTCATTTAACTTAATATTTTTGAAAGGAGTACGCGAGTATTCCTTTTTTCTTTTGTCAGGAGGTTTTTTATGTTAGCCACAGTTCGGCTTTTAGGCATTCCCATTACTTGTTATCCCGCTTTTATCATCGGTCTTTGTTTGGTAACTAAAATCATTCGTATATTTTTAAATAAATACAGCAAAAAGCAAAGTGAAGAAAAGGCTGTTAGAGACGAGAAGATCGCACAGCTTCAAAAAGAAGCAGGCGGGGACAGAAATGTGCTCTCGGATAAGATTTACGAATACTACAAGGAATCCAATTACAATCCATATTTAACATTTCTATCCAAAGTGGCATTAATCATTATTGACTTTGCTATTGTGGCAGTAATGGTTACAACATTTAAGCCCATTTCTAATTTTCATGTGGTTGAAAAGGATACGGCAACTACCATTACACAAATATATATGGACAAAGAAGAGAAGTCCACACCATACACGGAAATTCGTGTGTTAAAGGATCTGGAAAAGTATGAGCCGGACTTTGAAAAGGGCGGAGTGTCTAAAGCGGACATTCAAATGCTTTATGATTTAAGAGACTCTTTTTCTTTTGGCTCATTAAAAACCTATTTGGTACCACCGGTAAAGGATAATCCTCAGTTGATGTCTATCCCCACATTGGCTATGGTTTTGTATGTCTTACAATACATTATTGGGTTGTGGCAGAGCATTGAAAAAATGCGATTAAGCTTTAAGAAACTCAAACCGGCAGGTAAGGCTATGATGTTAACGCAGCCAATTTTGAACACGGCATTTTTGGCGTTGACTGCAACGATTGTGTTTAATACGCCAATCGTGATTAGTTTCTATTTTATCGTAACTTACACATGGAACCTGATTAACACTATCGTACAGTTGATCAAGACCAGGAAGACAGCAAAGAGTGCCAAAATTGCTGCAATCAATAGTGCAAACAAAACGCTAAAACAAAAACAGGAGGAAAAAGCTTGAGACAAAAAATTACTATGAGAAGCAAGGGACCGAGCAAACAATTGCCGAAGTCACTTCAAGATACCAAACCACATAATCTAACGATTTATTACTGCTTGAAGGATAATCAGGAAGTAAATGTAAAACCAATGATTATGTTCGCAAAGATGAAGGATAACAGGCTGAAAAATATCAATATTTTGGATATTTCAGAGGTCACAAAGAAAAGCTATGCGAAAAGAACGTACTGTATATTAATGAAATGCGACTCCAATCAATATGTTGTCTTTAAGCATTATTTTGAAGAGGCAATGAGGAAATACATTGTTGGTACCTTGGAACCAACACAGGAAGCTATTGAGCGTTACGCAAAGTAGCAGTAATATTCACAAGTAGTCAATCAGGAGGGCCGTCTGTACGGTTCTCCTTTATTTTTTCAAAGGTAGGTAAAAATTTTATGGTAAACGGATACAATTTGGCAAATGTGGTCAATACAAAGGCATATACGTCCGCGAAAAGCGTTGACGTGACGGCGATGGCCGCTCGTGATCATGAAGTTGGCAAAGCTTCACAAGAGTTGATTGCGGTGTGTTATCGACAGTGTAAAGTGAAAAGCAAAATTCAAGCAGCAATGAAGAATGCATATTTGCCATACTGTTCGGTGGATGATTTTAATTCTCTATATTTTGTAACAATACAGAAATGTGTGAGCAATTATCGTGAGCCGGATGGTCCGTTTTTGAATTATTTAAACAAAGCCCTGGATATCGCGTTTAAGAATGAAAAAAAATCCGGATTTTTAAAAGTGACGGGTAACATTCCAAAAGAACGACGCGATGAGATGAAATCAGTCCCCGTTCAGAACTATGTGCTGGGTCGAAAGAGCAAAGACCATAACGAAACAGAACAGGAAATAATGAATAAGACCTTGCTGCATGATGTGGCTGCTATTGATGATGGGGAGCTGCTGTTATATAAGTTTTCAGATCCGGATAAAGTAAAATCGGATAAAGCCGTTGGCGTAAAATATGGGTTGTCTGAAAAGCAAGTGAGAACACGTATTGAAAAGGTTGTTCAGGCATTCAAAAAAAAGAGTCCAACTTTCTTTACAGATTATTACTACGACACAGACAATGCCGATACAAATATTTGTTTGCAAGTGGCTTAGAAAGAGGTGGTTTACTATATTGACACAAATCAAGCAGAAGCTAAAAGAGAAAATGGCTTTTGCTCAATCAACGGATTTTATAATCTTCTTCTCGATTGCAGTTATCTTGGTGGTTATTCTCATTGAATTAACTATCAACGTGTTCTCCATTTACACCATGAACATCGTGGCAAATAATGTTGCCAGAACTGTGTCGGTGTGTGGCGAAATCGATAATGCAAAAAGCGAAGAAATTTATGACACTGCGGCAAAACAGCTTGGCAAACGGATCGAGACGGGTTCTCTGGAGATTCGCTTTCACACAGAGTCTGAGAATACAAGTTATTATCATTATGATGACTTGCTGCTAACAAGTGACTCCAAAGCCGGGCAATATGGTGTGAACCTGGGCGATGAATTTACTGTGCACACTTCAGCGCAGGTGGTCTTGTTCCATGTGGGCGGCAAGGCCGTGAAAACAACGCTGTCGGCCACTTCTTCCGGCGTTGGTGAAGTTTACTTCAAGTCGGAGTAAGGGGGCTGTATCATGCAATCTACTCTAAAAAACAGGCGTGCGTCCATTATTGGCGGAAGCGCAATTTGCGTTATGATTATTCTCGTAGCATTTACAATGATTCAAGTTGTATATATGCTTAACACACATTATACTGTGACGCGCGCATTTGAACATTCTCTTACAATGTTAGAAACGACACTGCAAAGAGAAACATATGACTCACTCTCTGATTTCCAGAGCGGGTCGTATCAGGGCGATCTTGAGGCGAAGCTGGAAGAGCAAGGGACAACCCTTAAGAACAAATATCTGTATTTTCTCGAGAAGAACCCGAACTTTAAAACGGATGAAGAAAACAATCAGCTTGTTGGCAACGGGTTTACAATTAGTCTTGATGACATTAACATCAAGTCTATTACCAAAGATGCAACAGATCATAGCTTTAAGGTTGACTTTACTGTAACGGCAAAGATCTCATACACAACTAAATTGGCATTGGCCGAAAAGCCAACAAAAATTTCAACCGGAAAAATTGATTTTACTTCCAGTTACGAATTTGTACAGAATGTTGGAGAAGATTCCAATAATGTATCTGGAAACACTGGCGGGTATGCTGACCAGGGAAGCTAAAAAAAATAGGAGGAATTTAATTTTGACAGTCATGTTTCATACAGGCGCGGTTGGAGTGATTTATTTCATTCTAACTCTCGGCTTTTTAGGATATCTGACATATTTATCAGTTGTTGACATCAAGAAGCATCAGCTTGAATATTGGCAGACGGGGTGTTTGTATCCACTTGCAATCGTGAATGTGGTATTATGCGCTTTAGCTGAAAATACATATTTGCGTTCCGTTCACGCTGCAGAGATCCCGTGGAAGCAATATTTAATCAATCACGGATTGACGGGTTTGATTGTATTTGTCTTTATTCTGGCTTTGGCTATGATTAAAATTAAGGGCAAGAATGCAATCGGTGGCGCTGATATTTGGGTGTTCGCTGCTGTGTCTTTAGTGACAGGGTTTACATATTTGCCATACATGCTAATTGGAACCTGCGTTTCATATCTTCTGTACGCGCTTATTTATCGAATCAGAAAGAAAGAAAAACTAAAAATGGCGGCGTTTGTTCCGTTTATTTCGATTGGTACTCTTTTCGCGCTGGTGCTCAGTATGGTATAACTATATCGGAAGGATGTGGTTATCTTGAAAAGAGTATTGACATTTTTGCTATGTGTGGCTTTAATTGTTGGAATTGGTCTTGCGTGTAGAAATTTACACGAAGCCAAACCCGTGGAATCAACCACTGTCACCGCGACTGTTTCACAGCAAACATCGCAAAATTCTGCACAAACAGAAAAAGCTACAATTGTGCGCGTGGTGGATGGAGACACACTGGTGACCAGTAACACTTCAGGCCAAGAGCAAAAGGTTAGACTCATTGGCGTTAACACGCCGGAGTCCGTAAGCAACAGTGAATTAAAAAATTGTGCTGAGGGGAGAGAAGCTTCGGCTTATACGAAATCCGTACTGACGCCGGGAAAGACGGTGTATCTGGAATATGATGCAGGACGAACAGACAAATACGGCAGAACGCTTGCTTATGTGTGGCTTGACAATTCGACGAACACAACATCACTTAACGAGTTGAGCAGTCATATGTTCAACGCAATGTTGTTGGCAAAAGGGTTCGCAAACACAATGGAAATTGAGCCGAATGTCAAATATGCCTTGTCTTTCGAAATAATTAAACAACAAGCACAAAACAATCAAGTCGGGTTTTGGTCACACGAACAAAACTTCGTTTGGTAAAGGGGGATACATATATGCGAAAACAAGTACAGACGATTGTTGCAATATTCGCTGTTCTTTGTGTGCTTTTGAGTACAACACCGGCATTTGCCGGAGTTATTTTTCCACATGAGAACGCTGCAGACACAGCAATCGAAATCAAGGCTCCGGCTACATACAGCTATATTATGTGCCGTGGCAATGACAGAAAGGGCAATTACTTCACGGACTCGGAAAAGTGGTTTAAATTTAAACCCGCTAAATCCGGGTGGTACAGTCTTCGCCTTTCAACAACAAACACGAACAGAACTTTGTCCTTGGTAATCTTTGAAGAAAAGAATGGACAGCCTGCTTCAGAAGCGATTGGCTCCAATATCTCAAGTAATGGTGCTAACTGCGCTGCGTATCTAAGTTATGAACTTTCGGCAGCCAGGAACTACTATGTTTACTGCATCAGTTCTGTGTATGATTACAAGGTTGAGCCAAAGGCATCTACTGTTCAACACACATTAAATATTGCAGCTCATCAGCATGTCTTTATGTACAATGAGTCCTCTGACGGACGAAGCGTCAATGAGACTTGTGCGGCGGCTGGATGTGATTACATCAAGAGCTACGGTAAAATTGCACAAGCCTATTGCTCAACGACACAATATGTTTATGACGGAAAAGCAAAAACGCCAAAGGTCGTTGTTAAGGATAACAGAGGGGCAGTCGTGAGTTCAAATTACTACACGATAAAATATTCTGCGGGAAGAACTAAAGTTGGCAACTATTTAGCAACAGTAAGCTTTAAGCAGCCATATGCGAAATATACCGGCAACGATCACAAAACGACTAAGAAGACCAGCGACATTAACTGTACATTTAAGGTGCTTCCACGTGCGGATAAAATTGTACTTAGCCAGACTGTGTACGGCTATAGTGGCAAAACAAAGAACCCATCCGTAACGGTTAAGGACAACTTCGGCAATACCGTATCATCTTCATATTATAAAGTAACGATGCCGTCGGGCAGAATGAATGTTGGGACTTACACAGTCAAGGTTACATTTAAGTCGCCATATAGCGGTACAAAATCAACAACATTTGTCATTAATCCGGTTGGAACTTCCTTGAGTTCTGTGACCGCTGCAAGTAAAGGCTTTACAGCAAAGTGGGCAAAGAAGGCGGTGCAGGTTACGGGCTATCAACTTCAGTATGCACTACGCAGCGATTTCAAAGATGCAAAGACAAAAACATACAGTGGTTGCTCAACAGTTTCCAAAAAAGTAACCGGTCTTTCAGCAAAGAAAAAATACTATGTGCGTGTTAGATCGTACAAGAAGGCTGGAGGAAAAAACTATTATAGCGTTTGGTCTTCCACGAAGAGTGTGAAAACTAAATAATCCAAAAATTTCTCTCGTATGCAAAAGTGTGGTATATTTTTAGTATCGCACCAATGCGTGCGGGAGATTTATTTTTTTGTAGGAGTGATGCAAGTTTTGGACAAGGTTTGGCTCTGCGTTTTGTTGTTTTCGTTGCTGATCGAAATTGTCACTGTTCAGCTAATCAGCATTTGGTTTTGTGTTGGAGCGGCTGTAGCATTAATTGCCAGTTGGTGTGGCATACAGTCATCGGTACAAATCATTTTGTTTGTGGTTGTATCAGGTCTTTGTTTGGCGTTCATATATCCGCCAATAGCGAAATCCATTAAGAAACGAACGCAAAACCTAAACGCAAATCGCATCATCGGAGAATCTGGTATTGTGTCTGAAGACATTGTTGCAAACGATGGAATAGGACAAATTAAAGTTCTGGGAGAGATCTGGAGTGCGAAACCGGAAGATCCGGACGTTAAATACATCAGGGCCGGGACGCCTATTGAGGTCGTATCAATAGAAGGCGTTAAGGCTGTCATTAAAATTTCTGAGAAGGAGTAAAAAAACATGAAATATGCTATTGCTATTGTTGTGGTGGCGTTGATTGCCATTGCTATTGCTAAAAACATTCGAATTGTCCCGCAGTCGTTTGCTTATGTGATTGAACGGCTGGGTGTGTACAGTACAACCTGGCAGACTGGGTTGCACATTAAGATTCCGTTTATCGAACGGGTTGCTAAGAAAATCTCTTTGAAGGAGCAGGTTGTGGATTTTGAGCCACAGGCTGTTATTACAAAGGACAACGTAACCATTCAGATTGACACAGTGGTGTTTTATCAAATCACCGATCCGAAGCTGTACTCCTACGGCGTAGAAAATCCGATTATTGCTATTGAGAATCTGTCAGCTACGACATTGAGAAACATCATCGGTGAGTTGGAACTGGATAACACCTTGACATCCAGAGACACGATCAATGCAAAAATCAGAGTTATCTTGGATGAGGCTACTGATGCCTGGGGTATCAAGGTGAACCGCGTAGAGCTTAAGAACATTATTCCACCAAGAGAAATTCAAAACGCGATGGAAAAGCAGATGAAGGCCGAACGTGAGCGTCGTGAGTCTATTCTTCGCGCAGAAGGTGAAAAACAAAGTAAGATTTTGGTTGCAGAAGGACACAAAGAATCAAAGATTTTGGAGGCGGAGGCTGACAAACAGTCCGCTATTCTTCATGCAGAGGCTGTTAAAGAGGCAAAGATCAGAGAAGCTGAAGGTGAGGCCGCTGCAATCGAGACCGTGCAAAAGGCATCCGCAGATGCAATTCGTCTGTTAAACGAGGCAAATGCAAACGATGCGGTGCTGAAACTTAAAGCCTTGGAAGCATTTGCAAAAGCAGCGGATGGTCAAGCGACAAAAATTATTATTCCTTCCGAAATTCAGGGTATGGCTGGTTTAGCGGAAGGTGTTGTGGAGACAATTAAGAAGTAAGAAGGGTTGAGGAGCGTCATTTCGGCGCTCCTTTTTTATGTTATGAGAAAGAATAATATTCAACATTTGTCACAGACAAAGAAAAAGGCACCGCTTGACTATGCAATCCGGATTATGTGGATTGGAGCGTTGTGTTCTTTGATTTTTGCACTGGTTTCCATTGCATCCGGACTACCCAAACTGGTTAGCCTATCTAAAAACTATAACACCGAGTCAGTAAGATATGAACAAGCGCTCAAAGAAGAGCAAAAATATGCTGAATATTCCAAAAAAGAAATTAAAGACTTTGCAGAACAAAAGGCGTATGAAGATGGCTATTGCTACCCAGATGAGTATATTTTTTTTGATGTTTCTTAAAGATTTTTTGTCTTTTTTTGTTTTTGAGGTATTAATAGTTAGAAAAAACATTAAAGAATCGAGGTTAAAAAATATCTTTTTTCGCTGTATTTTCTAATCAAAAAACAGCGCAAACGAGTATTTAACAAAAAGCTATGAAAGAAAAATTCATTCAGAAAATTAACGAAAATGGTTCCGTTATTCGTGTGTTTGTTACTACGATTGTATTGACCGCTATTTTGTTTGGCTGTTTTCTGGCCAATGTAAGCGTTCCGTCTGGATCGATGGATCCGACAATTAAGGTCGGTGATCGCCTGATTGCAAATCGTATCGCCTATTCCGGCGACAAGAATGTAAAGCGCAATGATATTATCATTTTTCGTTATCCGGACAATGAAAAGAAAAAATTTACCAAGCGTGTAGTTGGTATGCCCGGAGAAGTCATTTCTGAAATTAACGGGACTTTATATGTGAATGGAAAAGCAAAAACAGAGTCCTATGTTGTAAACGATCATTCCAGCACTTGTGGTCCTTACTATGTACCCAAAGCAGGGGATAAAGTTCGGATTGTTGACGGCGAAAAAGACAAAGAGGGGAATTGGATTAGCGGTCAGTGCTACATTGGTATCTATTGTGTCGGTAATGTAGAGACAGTTAAGCAGTATGATGCAGACAAAATGTTGGACGGCGGAGAGCCTGGTTTTCTGGAAACCTATTGTGAAAAGAAGGACAACGACTACTATGTGAAGGCTGATTGCTACTTCTGCATGGGCGATAACCGAAACAACAGCTTGGATTCTCGCTACTGGGCCAACCATTATGTTGTCAAGGAGAAGATCGTTGGAAAGGTTTTTCGTGATGTAACTGCAGGCTTCAAGAAGCTGTAAGTTTCACATTGAACAAAACTTCACTCACAAACGCAAAAATGGTATAATTTTAATAACGGTTTTTGACCGAATTCTATAGTAAAGGTTGGTTATAATGGCAGAAAACAATTCCGGTGTGCCGGTACTCGATGATGCAGTCTTCGACATGACAAACAGTGAGAATTTGCACGCTGAGGTTAGCGAAATCTTAAATAAAAACGTCATCACAGATAACGATGTAGAGAGGTATCGAATGAATAAAGATTCTTCTGTGAGTGTAGGCGAATTCTGTAATTTGCTTAACTCGCTTCTATCGGAAGACGAGGATAAGTTTACGCCTGAAGAAATGACAAAGGAGTTGCTTAAAGAAGAGCCTGTAGAGTAATTGATTTTGTCCATTTCATTGAGTATGTTATAATTAATTTGTAACAAATTAACGAAAGGGGGCAATCTCGTGGGAAAACATCCGTGGCTCTTTGCAATTATTGTCTTGGTGCTTGCAGGTCTTATTATTGGCATTTCTGCAACTGATATGTGGCAGTATATTATCGACTTCTGTAAAGTTGGTATTGATCTGTTCGTGCAGTGGCTTAACGAGATCATTCGTGCATTGCGTGATTCTATTACATCCGTTACCGGTACGAAAACGACAGCATATATGCAGGGCTTGTTTTTCTTGAGTTAATCTATGGGAGACAGTTATGTGGTTGACATCTGGTCAACGAAAAGATATGTCAGAAATGATTTACACGAGTTTAAGCCCTTCTTAAATGAACAAAAAAGATGTACATCTATTGACGGGCTTGATGAGTCGATGGAGCGACAGGTTGAAAAATACTGTAAGCGCCATCATTTGCGATATAGTTTAGTTAATCAAGCATTCACAAGAGGTTCATCTTATAGACGAACCTTTTTTTCATGCAATAAAGGCATAGACGGATATTACTTCTGTGCGTATTGTGGGCGTCTTTTGCCAAAAGCCCAAGTAACGGTAGATCATATTGTTCCCATTGCGCCTGTAAAAAGCAGCAAATTTAAACAATGGTTGCTTAAAAGGGCCGGGATCGAAAACATCAACTGCGAAAAGAATCTGGCTGCAGCTTGTCGAGCTTGCAATTCGCGTAAGGGAACGAGTAGCGGTGCATATTCAATTTCCGGGTGGATTGGAAAAGTGCAGTGGCTTTGGATAGTCCGACATATCTTGCGTTTTGGTATATTAAGTCTTATCCTTTTCTGTCTTTTTTCCTTAATTTTTTAGTATTTTCAAAATGTGTGGTATTAATAGATGTGAGGTGGTTAATTGAACTGCAGAGAATATCTTGAATTGGCCCCTGAACGTCTTTTGGAAGAACTTGAAAAAGACTTTGTGTATGACGTTCCCTTCGGGGTAGAAAGTCCGGACGATTTGTCGTTGGTTGCGACTTATCTCTCAACGACTACAAACCAGTATTCCTTTTTGATGCAACTGTCTGCGCTTGCAACTGTTCAAAAGCGCCTTTGTGCAAGAGACGGCGACAAGCAAAGAAAGGAAGACGCCATTGATAAAATTTATGTTATCGACAAGATTGTCAGTGCCGTTAAATTACGATACGACACTCTGTCCCGTATGGTGACGATTAAGCAAGAGATCGATAAAGAACTCAATATGGACAGAAAACTTTAATACAGCCGCTTCTGCGGCTTATATACCGGGATAATGCAGCGGTTAGCAGGTTGGCCTCATACGTCAACAGTCGTGGGTTCGAATCCCACTCCCGGGCCCAACGCCTGGCACGGGCAAATGTGCAACAATATTTGTTAAAAAGAGGTAATCAACATTGATTGAAAAAGATTTTGAAACATTGACCGAAATGAAGCCAGCCGATAAGGCAAAGGCGTTTGATTTAATCGTTAACGCCTGCAAGAATAAAGAACATGTAGACCCAGACGTTGAGGGCATCTTGAAGTGGTGCACGATGTGGTTTGGAGACTAATCGTCTCATTTGGCTCATAGCCATTACGCTAACAACTTCTGTGTGCGTTTATGCACTGCGTGTTTCGAGTAGAAAGTGGGTTTTATGGTTGAGTAGGATTATCATTTTACTGATAACCGCTATCGTAATACTCAAAGGTTTGAATTATTTTTAAGAGAGGTACAAATATGAAATATTTTTCAGAATTGACTAAAGAACTATATGACACTGAAGAGCAGCTAAAAACAGCTGAGAACGCTTTACAGGACAGAGAAAATGTGCGCGGAGGAAAGGAGAATGAGATTGTCTCTGCGGTTGAGTCTCTGCGCCAGTGCAAGCATCTGGTAGAGAAGAAACAAGAATTGCTCAATACTCTTGTGCAAAATTATGTCAAAGAATATAACGCCTTGCCGCATGATCGCGACGGCAAGGACATTGCTGAGGTGCGGCGAGAATACATGCCGATGCCTGATTTGCATCACTTTTTGGAGTGTATTTTGCCCTAAAATCCAAGCGCCTTCATAGGCGCATAAATGCTGGATTAGTTCACCTGGTAGAACGTCGGCTTTGTAACCCGAAGGTAATCTGTTCGAGTCAGATATCCAGCACCACTTATGCAGATATGGTGTTCAATGGTCAGCATCCCGGTCTTCCAAACCGGTGGTGGGGGTTCAAATCCCCTTATCTGCTCCACTTTGGATTTTTTCATTGCATCTTGGCCGGTTTTCAACGCGATCAAAACTTTCGTTGTTGAGCCGGTCATTTTTTCGTTTTTTTGTAATTTGTGGTATTAATAGATGTAACCAATATGTGCGCATAGCTCAGTTGGTAGAGCAGTGGGCTTTTAATCCATTGGTCCGGGGTTCGAGTCCCCGTGCGCGCACCATTTTATGTTGTTTGTGCCGTTAGCTTAGTGGTTAGAGCAGTAGACTCATAATCTAAAGGTCCAGAGTTCAATTCTCTGACGGCGCACCATTATTATTCATTTGCTCGATTGGCGGAATTTGGCAGACGCGCCAGATTTAGGATCTGGTATCGAAAGATGTAAGAGTTCGAATCTCTTATCGAGCACCATATGGCTCCGTAGTTCAAAAGAGTAGAGCGCCAGCCTGTCACGCTGGAGGTTGCCAGTTCGAACCTGGTCGGAGTCGCCATGTAACAAGGTAACTTAGGAGTTCCTGCATAAGAGGGGTGATTCACCTCTCCCAATGTTCTTATAACAGATCGATATCGGTCTGCCGCATATGTGGGGCGTTGTGATAATTGGTAGTCGTGCGGTCTTGAAAACCGTTGGGTGTAACAGCCTTCAGGGTTCGAGTCCCTGACGCCCCGCCACTTTTTCATGTAAATACTGGATTGGCGGAATTTGGCAGACGCGGCGGATTCAAAATCCGTTGATTTAGATCGTAAGGGTTCAAGTCCCTTATCCAGTACCAATTTGCGAGTCCCGGGCTCGCCTCGTTCGGTATTGCCGAGAGAGCAGTACGAGAAGCATTGTACACCTCCACCCGATTTTTGGTGTGTGTCCCAGTCAATGAAAAACCTGCTCGTATATGGCGATGTAGTCTAATCGGCAAAACACGAGACTTTGACTCTTGCATTCTGGGTTCGATCCCCGGCATCGCTTCCATATGCCCCCATAGTCTAATCTGGAGAAAACAGGGGACTTCTAATCCCCAATTCGGAGTTCAAATCTTCGTAGGGGCACCATATACGCCGCTTTAGTTCAAAGGACAGAACACTTGGCTACGGACCTTGTAATGCGGGTTCAAATCCTGCAGGCGGTGCCAATATGCAGACAAAATCAGATCGAATTTTCGCTGTGGTCGAGCACATATTTCACGGCAAATCTGATCTGTCTGCATGTATTTTGTCATCTGGATATAGCTTAGTTTGGTAAAGCGCCGGATTTGGGATCCGGAGACCGCAGGTTCGAATCCTGTTGTCCAGACCATTATGCGCCGTTAGCTCAGCTGGTAGAGCAACAGACTCTTAATCTGGAGGTCTTGGGTTCGAACCCCAAACGGCGCACCATTTTGGCGATGTGGGTGAGTGGTTGAAACCGGCGCACTGCTAACGCGTTAGTCGTAAGGCTCGAAGGTTCGAATCCTTCCATCGCCGCCAAAAATTATAAGGAGGGTATGTCCAATGTTTTGTACCGGTTCAGGGAATTCAATACAGCTTACAGAAATTCCAGATGCTATCTTGGCTTATTACCGGCGTAATAAAGCACAAACAGATCAAATCAGTATCATTGTCGGCACAGATAGTCAAAATTTCAATAATACAAAAATGGTATCTGTTATCGCAGTTATTGCCCATAGACATGGAGGTATCTTCTTTTATGAAATTTCTCGTGAGAACTTGATCCAAAATGTAAAACTCAAATTGCAAACTGAAACTGCTGCCAGCTTAACTTTGGCCGGGGAACTGGTAGACATGTTTGAGGGTAAGGCAATATATAGAGAGATGTTTGCAGAATGTCCATTGTCAATTCATATTGATGCTGGAAATTCGGTTAACGGAAAAACAAAGGATCTTATTCCTGAGCTGGTAAGTTGGATCCGCTCTTGCGGCTACAATGTTGAAACCAAGCCAAATTCATTTGTGGCCAGTACAATTGCGGATCGGATTACCAAATAATGATGATAAACGCAAAAAGCCACGCTGAATGGCGTGCATGGCTATCAGGTGTGACTATTTATATGTGCTGATATGGTGGAATCGGCAGACGCGGTGGATTTAAAATCCACTGGCCGTAGGGCCGTGAGGGTTCAAGTCCCTCTATCAGCACCAATATATGCGTCGATATCCCGTAACCGGTAGCGGTCCTGACTGTAAATCAGGTGTCCTCGGACTCAGCAGGTTCGACTCCTGCTCGGCGCACCATAAGGGTAGAAGTTGTTTTGTATGTTTAGCCCAGCTCTATATTATAGTTGCAAAATCAAAACATACGCTTTCTCATTTGTGGTTTCTGGTGTAACGGTAGCACGCTTGTTTGTGGTACAAGTAATCTGGGTTCGACTCCCGGGATTCCACCCAAACATACAGGGGCGTAAAGATAACAGGAAATCGCCTGGTCTCCAAAACCATGGTACGAGTGTTCAAGTCGCTCCGCCTCTGCCAACATTCCCACGTAGTTCAATCGGTAGAGCGCCTGACTGTTAATCAGGAAGTTGTCAGTTCAAGTCTGGCCGTGGGAGCCATATATTTGCGGGTGTACCGAAGAGGTTAACGGCGTGGGCTGCAAACCCATTCTCCATCAGTTCGAATCTGATCACCTGCTCCATTTGGACGCATAGTGTAATAGGCTAACATGGCGGTCTCTCTAACCGCAGAGTCTGAGTTCGAATCTCAGTGCGTTCACCATTTTGGTCGCATCGGCAAGCGGTCTAAGCCACAGGTCTTTCTAACCTGTATCGTGGGTTCGAATCCCACTGCGATCACCATGCGAAATTAGCTCAACTGGTAGAGCAACGGCTCGATAAGCCGTAGGTTGTAGGTTCAAGTCCTGCATTTCGCACCATATGCCACGGTAGCTCAGTAGGTAGAGCGTCGGTCTGAAGAACCGAGCGTCGCTGGTTCGACTCCAGCCTGTGGCACCACTCATTTTGCTGGATTAGCTCATCGGGTAGAGCGCTGCCTTCGTAACGCAGAGGTGTTCGGTTCAAGTCCGAGATCCAGCACCATTTGGGAATATAGCTCAGCTGGGAGAGCACCTGCCTTACAAGCAGGAGGTCGTAGGTTCGAGACCTACTATTCCCACCATTTCGGTAAGATTCTCATTTGGGGGCATAGCTCAACTGGGAGAGCATCTGCTTTGCAAGCAGAAGGTCGAGGGTTCGAGTCCCTCTGCTTCCACCAATTTTTTCATGAGCCGGAGGTTTGTTTTGAAATTAACTCAGAAGAAAATCGTTTCAATCATTTTAGTCCTTGCAATCGTTCTTGCGTCTGTGGCTGGCGGTATTTATTACGGCGTGACCGGAGGCGTGCATGGCACACCGGAAAAGCAGCAAACCCTGCTTAGTAACAAATCATTTGTGATGAAGCCACAAAAGGGTACAGAAGGCTCTGACATTTATCTTACTTTTTCCGATGATGGCTCAGTTGCATATGCAGATGACGCAACCTATTCGACTAATAAGGTAACAGGGGTGTATGCAGTATACACGGGTGACGACATTGCCAAGTTGTATAAAGAAAACAAATCCACAGATGGATTGTCTTATAGCGACATCAAAACAGTTAAAGAAGCAGTGGATTCCATGGTAGACGCACAGTTGGCAAAAGACACGACACATGTCGTTTATTTGCAGTTGTCCAATCTTAAAGATGAGACTGGAAAGAACATTGAAAATCGCATCTTCATGGGTGTATCCGATGGTATGGATGGATATTCATTGGAAGAAATGAGCACCAGATCTTATTACCAAATGTCGATTTCTTAATTTTAAGCAAGTATGGCATAATTATAATGTAATTTAATTTAGGAAGAGAGGACTTTTGTCCTCTCTTTTTCCGTATAGGAGGTTTTAGTATCAAAACATTAGTAATTGCTGAAAAGACAAAAGCTGCCAAAGCGCTTGTAAAAGGGCTTTATAAAGAGAATTTTAAATTTATTGAGCCTGGAAAGAAATACAAGCCGCCGAAGAGTAAAGCTGGCTATTTTGAGTCGGACAATGTGATTGTAACATATGCGTGTGGGCATATTTTAAGACTCAAAACCATTGAAGAATATCTAGGCTTGCCTGCAAGTCCTCGAAATTATGATTGCTTGCCGTATGTGCCAGATCAGTTTGAACAAACAGTCAGCGATGATGACTGGAGCAAAACACAATTCGCTATTATTGAGAAGCTATTAAAGCGTAAAGACATTGGGCAAGTGATACATTATGGTGATCCGGACAATGAAGGGGAATTGATTGTCAGGGAAATTTTGTCATATTTCGGATATGCCAAACCCGTAAAGAGACTTTGGTGCAATTCGATGGTCCCAGATGTGGTTGCTGAAGCTTATTATAATGCAGAAAATGATAAGAAATACACTGGTATGTACTACCAAGCAATGGCTCGCCAACAGTTTGATTTTGCTTGGGGAATTAACATTTCAAGATTCCTGACTAAAAAAGCAGGAATGAATTTTCCGGCTGGTCGTGTTTTAGTCCCAATAGTAAAGTGTGTTTATGATAGAGATTTAGCCATCCAGAACTTTAAATCAACCAAAAGCTATGGCATAGATGCGCTTCTTAAAAAAGGTGACTGGAAGGTTAAGATTACAACATCAAAACCAGCCATCTCTATGCCAGAGGACCAGAAGACAATAGTTGAAAAAATATGTACACAACTGGCGGCTGCAGATAAAGTTGTTGAGAAGATAGAAACAAAAGAGAAGTCTTTAACTCCAAAGCGTCTATACTGTCTGTCGTCCTTTCAGAGCGATTTCTTTAAGAAATACGGGTACACACTTGACCAAGGCTTGCAAACGATTCAGAAGCTGTATGAGCGTGGATTCTTAACATATCCGAGAACATCAGTTGAATACTTAAGCACAAAAGAAATTCGTGCGATGGAATTCATAATCGCTAAACTCGTTGCGTCCGGTTATGACCTGCAATTTCACGAAAAGAAAAGTGTTTTTGATGACAGCAAGTGCGTAGGGGGACATACTGCTCTGACAATCACCAAACAAATTCCAACAAAAGAAGAGTTGGATGCAATGGACGAGGACGAGCAAAAGGCTTATGCGTTAATTTTTAATCGAACCCTGAGTAATTTCTCTCGCAACGCGAAGATTAGAGAAACGCATCTATATATAAAAGCAGGGGAATATCAATTTCATGTTGTCGGTAATGAATTACTTGATAAAGGCTTTATGGAATTTGAACCGAGAAGTATTAAAGACCCTCTACCGGCGTTTTCAGTCGGAGAAAAGGTAAATATGTCCTTCTCTGTGGCTGAACGAGAGAGCACACCGCCTCCAAAAATCACGCCACCTGCGTTGTTGGATTTCTTAAAGAATCCGTATGCGGATGAGATTAAAACATTAAATAAAGAAGACGATGAAGAATATTACAAACTTCTGAAAGAAGGCGCAACACTTGGTACAGAGTCTACAACGGCATTGATAGTCAAGAACGCACAAAAATATGGATATATTGCGCTAAAAGGTAGAAGCTATTCTATCCAGGAAAAGGGTGTGGCGCTCATTCAACTACTGGATGCCTTTGGCATTAACCTTTACAAAGAAAAAAACATTGAGATGAACAAAACGATTGTTGCGATTGGCAATCGTACATACACGCTCGACGAAAATAAGCGTGAGATGAAAAAAGAACTTGATGCGATTTTCTCGCGTATTGCCAATGTGCAAATTACAGTTAATCAGGATGATGCGAAAGTTGTTGGGAAGTGTCCTCGTTGTGGGTGTGATGTAGTCGAACGCAACAGGTCTTTCCAATGTTCAAATAAAGATTGTGAGTTTTACATTTACAAAGAGGATAAGTTTTTTGCAAGGTTTGGGCGTAAAATCACAGCCTCTACCGCCAAGTCGTTGTTAAAAAAAGGCGAGGTCCAACTCAACAAGTGTAAATCCAAAACCGGAAAAGAGTATTCTATTATCATTCATGTAGATTACAGCGGAAAGTATCCCAATTACACGACCAGCTTCCCGCCTACCAAATATAGAAAGAAGGAGTAGTTTTGAAAAAGACAAAATTTGCAGAAGAAAAATCAAAGGGAAGCAAGGCACTTTCGGTTGTTATCATTGTGCTTTTGGTTTTCCTGGCAATTTTTGCCGTATCATTCGGTGAGTCGCATTTATCGTCGAAATCAGACAAGCAAGTATCGGTTGGGCAGTTGGACGCTTCAAGTGAGCCAATGGTTGAGCAAACTAAACTGTATCGTGAATACAATGGTGATGGATTTATCTTGTCTCTCACAGAACAAGGCGACTATGTTTTGGTTGGCAATGACGCAACCTATCAATTTACGGGTACATATGTTGTTAAACGCGGACAAGAAGCAATACAAGCGGTTGGCGAAGATACAATTAAGAAAGCGGGTTTGAATCCAAAGAAAATCAACGCGAACAACTTGTATGCAGTCAGTTGTAGTTATAATGAGCATTACTTCAAAGGCGGAACAGAATATTATAATGGTAAAATTCAAAATGCTAATGATAGTGCTTTTTATTTCTTGATCTACTTCAAGCAATCTCAGAATCAAGACTTCGTGTCCGCCGTACACTATCTTGGTGATATTGCTACCGTTAAATTTGAAAATTCGTTTTTCTAAGAAAAGGGGGAGGTATTTATGGCGAATGACAAGCAATCACAGCGAAGCAACAAATACAATGGCAATAAGAATGTCGTAATCATTGGCATTATCGTTGGTGTTTTAATTGTAGCGATCCTCGGAACGTTATTCATTAAGACAAACAATAATAAAAGCATCAAAATTGACTACGATACTTATACAACGGTGACGGCAAAGCCTGGTCAAGAATATACCACAAAAGATAAGGACGGCAATCTTTATTATATTAAATCCGATGGCATGTATTGTGATACAGATTACGGTCAAATCAAGGTAGAATACCATAAGCCGCTCAATAAGTTCAACACATATTCGTACACAAACGAAGCTTTAACCGTAACAACATTTGACATCAATAAAGATGGCACTTACACTTATACCGTATATTACACAACCGGATGTCGAGATGTGTTTACAGGGAAATACGATATTGCAGTTGGCGTGAATAACGCATTTAAAGCGCTGAACATCAAAGATAAGCAGGAATTCACAGATGCCTTTTTTGTGGATTCTGGTGCTATTGATCCGAATAATTTAGTTGTGCTTACAATGAACAAGAAGTCGCTGACTTCTTATGATGAAAACGGCAAAGTCACAGCAAAAATCGACGACATTCTGCATCATCATGTAGACGGAGAAGATAATGAAACAGAAACAAGCGCGGTGAGAAGTTCTGTAAGTTTACAAGACGAGTCCATCTTGGAACAATTCGTTATCTATTTGACCGGAACAAACGATAATATGAATGCCGTTGCATATTCTACAACCAATCGGTTGATCTACAATCAAACAGGAATTAACGGCGAATTGAGTGTTACACCGTTGAGTAAGGGGGCACAAGATGCACAGTAAAAAAGAAAACGCCTCAGAGACTCAATCGATTCAATCTCAGTTTGAAAACTTGCATGGGAAATACAATAAAAACAATTTTGACGGACGTTTGGCATTGCGGTGCTGGTTGCACTTGGGTGGCGCCTTTCTGCTCACTATTTCGGGGATTGTAATTTCGGTAACGACCAAAAACTATTACTATTCGATTTTATTTGGCGTTGCTGTTGCTTATTGCATCTGGCAGTTCGCAACATTGCATTTGGCGATGAAAAAGAGCGAGATTGCCTATGCTGAAATGATTTGTCTAGGCTCTAAACGCTCTCATATCGGATACGGAATTACAAACAGCAGAATTTATCGATTCAAAATCACAAATCTCTCTGTGCCAGACGAGTGCGTATTGCTCACAAAAACTGTGTCGGAAAATGACAGTGAAAACGCAAACGACAAAATTGATTTGCAGTTTGCTTACGATTTTAAATGGCGGTCATTAAGCAAAAAGACGCGAGATGCCACGATGAAATACGTCGAAGGTCAGCCGTGTGTCGCCATGTTCCATTTTCGTCACAGCGGTCCGGTTGTGTTTAATAATGCATCGTTAATTTCTGTTCTCCCGGTTGATGTTGATCAGATTTCTACTGAGGCAAAACAATATATTCGGGATTTGCATGATGTCTCTTGCTTTGACGAAAAATAGCTTGAAACGGCGCGCATTGTTGCGCCGTTTTTTCTTTTGGTAAAATCGTGATATAATTATAGCGTTATACTTATTTCTTGCAGTTATCTCTTTGATGGGATGGCTGCTTTTTTTGTCATTAAAGTATAAACTTAATTATTTTTAGGAGGAAATTTTCATGAATAACGAAGAACTTGATATTTTCTACAAGGTACGCAAGAATTTTGCAACAGAGGATGCAGCTCGCGCCATTGAGGAGTATGCTGACGATACTGTTGCGGATCAGATTGACCCTGCAGAGGTTGCAGATGAGTTTCTGGAAAATCACGACTGTAATATTGCTGATAACTATCAGTATCAGGAAATTGTCGAGCGCATGAGCCGAGAACTCATGGCATAATTTGTTTTTTGTTTTAACATCAAAGAAAGGAGGTTGCTGTGGGGTCTAAAGAAGTTTCTGCCACATTCTTGATTGAATACATCAATAAAAGAAAAAATGTGGTTATCGGAACAACGCTCAAGTTAAAAGAGCGCGTGTATCTATTCGGTGATTTACCAGATACACAGGGTGTAGCAATTAACGCTATTGGGTCATACACAGAGGATCGTAAGGGCTTCAATGTGTTGTCTTGGACGTATGAGAGATTGGCACAAGACGATGTGTTCGTTTCTTATGCGCGCACATTTCCTGGAATTGGAAAAATTAAAGCGTTAAAAATCCTGGCTGAATACGGGGCGGATTATGGCGTTTTTTCTGATTTAGGGATAATGCAACAATACTCCGCTTCTCACGCAGCAGAAATCGTCGAGATAGCAAACAAACAACAAACTTCGGATGGTAAGGGTGCATTTATTAAACGACTGGCGGGTTTTGGCGTAATTAAAAAGGCCAAAATTCACAAGATCGCTTCGGCTTTTGACGAATGTGAGTTCTTTTCCAATCCGTTTGCGGCCATTTATACAGCTGGAATCAATTTACCCTTTAGAGTATGTAATTCGATTGTGCTGCAGATGCAATCAGATAAACCGGAGTTGCTCAATCTTGACGATAGAATGTTTTATGGCGTCGAGTATACGCTGCAACAGCTGCTCTCAAGGGGTCACACCTATGTGAATGCGCAAGTGCTGCTTGAAAAGTCAATTGCGACACTTAATGATGGCGTGGTAGACGATGCTTACTTAGTGGACGCTGCGTGTATAAAAGGATATATGAACTTACTTAATAAGAAGCATAAGATCAAGGCCGAAAAAGGCAAAGATGAATTGAGAATCTACAATGCTTTTTATTACGATTGTGAGAAATTCATTGCCGAAGAACTGCATCGCAAACTTGTAAGCAATTTTAAAAAAATCAGTCTGGAAAAAATCCAGGCTGAACTGGATTTGTTCGATTCCAATTCGGCATTCAAACTGGCAGATAGCCAAAGGCTTGCCGTTGAAACCGTGGTGAACAACCCAGTAGCCATTATTACGGGCTCTGCCGGTACAGGTAAAACAACTGTGTTGAACGCGACAATTCAGACACTGGAACATTTGGGTCGCTCAAAGATTGTTCTTGCAGCTCCTACTGGTCGTGCGGCAAGACGAATGTCAGAAGCTACATCAAGAGAGGCTTCAACATTACACTCACTGCTGCACCTTGGAATTGAAGATGAAGACACTGAGGCGGTCGATGTTTATATGGATGATGAAAAAATAGATGCAGACGCTGTGTTTATTGATGAAACATCCATGTGCGACATTAGCATTATTTATAGACTGTTGCAGAAGCTTAAACCATCCTGTCGTCTGTACTTTATTGGAGACCCAAACCAACTGGAAAGCGTCGGCTCTGGTAATGTACTTTCAGATATGATTGAGTCCTACTGTGTGCCCGTTGTAAAATTAAAATTTATTTACAGACAGGCTAAAGACTCTAATATTATAATGAATGCTGATCGCATTCTTCACGGACGTCAGAATTTAAGTACCGGTGATGACTTCTTCATTGTTCAAGAGACAGAAACGGAAAAGATTGCCAAGCTGGTCGCTGGTATTTACCAAATGGAAGTTCGCAAGGTAGGCAACCTTTTAGAGGTTCAGTGTATCTGTCCAATGCGCATTAAGGGAGAGTTAGCCACAAATCAGCTTAATAAGATCGTTCAAGACAAATTAAATCCCGGAAATTCTGCCGGTTGCTTTCGAGCAAACGGATTTGTCTTCAAGCGCGGAGACAAAGTGATTTGTTCTAAGAACACAAAGACGGTTCGAAATGGAGATATTGGAATCGTAACGGAATCGCGCAACAACACTTTGGTGTGTGATTTTGAAACAGGCGAGGAGCATTTCGCTGTAGATGATGCCATCGATCTTGGAATTGGGCTTGCGTATTGTATTACTGTACATAAATCACAGGGGAGTGAATTCCAGACTGTGATTATGCCGGTGTCGCGGGAAAATCAAAGCATGCTACGACGTAATTTGTTTTACACTGCAGTAACAAGAGCGAGAAAGAAAATGTATCTTGTCGGTGATCCTGAACAAATTTCTAAAACTATTGCAAACAATCGTACATCCAAACGGAATGGATTGCTGATGCAGAGAATAAGAAAAGAGTTTTGTGCATGATGATAGAAGTCAGCGTCCATTTTGGATGCTGACTTTTTTCTTTTTTCTAAAAATTGAGGTATTAATAGTTGGGTGATATAGTGGACAAAAACAAAGTGGAGAGCACAAGCGAACAATTGTTCGACGCTTTATACAATAAATACATGCGTCTGATCTACTCGGTAGTTACGCGACGAATTAATGGCAGGGAAGATGTTGAGGATTGTCTGCAGGATATATTTCTGTATCTTATCAAACATATTAACGCCATGGAATCTATTGAGTCGGAGTCAACCAAAAATTATGTAGCGACTGTTGCAAACGGGTTTGCAATTACATACTATCATCGAGCAAGCAGACAAAGTAGCCAAAACATCTCACTGGATGTATGCGAAGAGATTGCGGAAATGCCAAACGAGAATGGTGGCGAACTAAGTGATATTATCAAGCGCTTACCGGAATTAGATCGCGTTTTCGTATATTTGTCTTACATTTACGGTTATACAAGCAAAGAAATCGGAGCGATGTATGGACTGAAGAGTAGTTATGTACGCAAAAGATTACAAATTGCAAAAAAGAATATGAGAGAGGAGTTAAAACATTGAAAGATGAAGATGTTCGGAAGTCTGCAATCATCGCACAATATGATGAAGTTAAACGCCAAAAACAATCAAAAAAGCCAATTCCATACGGAACATATGAACATTTGCATAGCGCTATTTTCAACCAAACAAAGACAAATAGTGTAAAAAAGCATTTTGTTACAAAACGCATCGTCGCTATTGCAATTGCTATCATCCTAATTGCAGGAGCGTTTGTTTCTTGTATCGCGTTCGTTCCTGAAGGCAAAAATCTTATTACGCGCAGCACCTTGTCAAACATTCTAATTTTCAGTTCAGATACAAAAGGCGACAGCGTTGGCGAAATTCAGATAGAATATGTGCCCAATGGATTTGTATGCGATCATAAAACAAACACGTCGTCAATGATCAGCAGACATTATGTTTGTGATAACGATGAGTGGTTCCAGGTTGAAAAATGTCGTAAAAGAGTAAATGTTTCTATTGATTTAGAAGGATATAAAGAAATTGAGAACACAGGGTCACGTATTGTTTTAGAAAGTACAACGCAACCACAAACTATGCGAATTGTAGAGTATAAAAATGATTATATCTACATTATTACCGGTACAGTTAGCACTCATATAGATCAGGATATAATGTGCAAGATTGCCGATGGTGTTCAATAATTTCACAATCATTACAAGATAACAGATATTATATTATGAAAACGGAGGATTTGAAGTGAAAAAAATCGTTTCTTTTTTAGTTGCATTGTTCATTATGTTAACAAGCGTGGTAAATCTAACGGCATACGCCGGAGAATCTGGAGCTGCTGATAATTCAGACATTGAACAGCGCTTTGTACATATCAGCTCACACGCTGAGTCGTTAGATAAATCCGGCATTACCGCCACTTGTTTCGCAAGTGTCAGCGCCAAATCGAAATGCAAAATTACAATCAATATGTATTTGCAGAAGAAAGAGGGTACAACTTACGTTACAAAGCGTGACTGGACCGCAACTGGAACCGGAACGAGCCTTTCAATCGAGAAAAAGCCCGTTATTGATATTGCGGGGAAGTACCGATTGTATGTTCACTATCAGGTCGGCAATGAGCAATATTCGGCTGTTGCTTATTAACCAAGGCATTCATAAAGAACCGTTTTGCCACAGCGGGGATTGTCAGCTATGAAAGAGATTATGTGCTTAAAGTGGCAACCATAAGTTATCTGTCTACACACTATTTATCTATGAATGCGTTCCTGTTTTCCTGGGACAGGGCAATGTCTTTGTCCCAGTTCGTTTTGAGGTTTTTATGATTTTAAATGTAAGTAACAATACTGATTTAGTTCGTTTTTACAATGGCTGGTTGCAAAAAAGGTTTGATGATGGCTATTTTGCGGTTGAAACAGAGAAATTAAACAATATCTACGAATTGAGTCCCAAAAATTTTGAATTGGTTGTTTTTCAAACTAAAGATCCGCATAATCTCTTTGAAGATTTTGAGTATCTGGATAGGCTTGGATATCAATCCGTAGCAATGGTCACGTTGACACCATATAAGGCAGAGGTGGAACCGGGGCTTAATAAGAAACAAGTTTTAGAAGATCTGGTATTACTGGGTAAGAAATATCCGCACCGTGTCGTCTGGAAGTATTCTCCGATTATCATCAATAATGAATATAGCGAAAAATACCATCTCAAGAAATTCGATAGTTTGTGTCAAAAGCTATCCGGTGCGGTTAGGGCGTGCATCGTTGAATTTGTTGAACCATTTGAGCAACCGATACATGCTTGCCTGTATTCTGCTGTTGTGGATATGGGCACAAAAACAAAAATGCTCACTAAAATGCAAGAAATAGCACAAAAATATCAAATTACAGTTTACGCGAAAGGCACAAAGAATTCAGTTATAAAGCTTATGCGCAGCATTCTGTGTCACTGTGGTGTTTCAAAGGTTGCAAACATTGATGTTTTTGATATGGGTTTGCCAAATACTTGCAAGGGAATGTGTCAATACTGCTTCGTAGGTGGTAACAAGTTTGTCGGTAAGCGCACCAATTGCCTGGCTTCCTCTCCAATTATGATTGGTGAAGTAAACAAAACAAAAAAGCATATTAAACGCAAAATTGCGCGCTTGACATAACTGTTTTGCTGTGGTATAACTTAATTATAAAGTTATATATGAAATTGAGTCACCGACTCTTCTTATGTTATTTTTTTACATTTGAAGGGCCGGTTTTTTTGTTTTGTATATGATTTATTTTTTTTAGTAAGGAGAAACAAATATGGCGAAAAAGAAGACGGAACAATTGGTGCTGACAAGAAAAGTCTCTGATTTTAACCCGGTTGACTATCTCGAGACCGGCACCCAAATCGGGACAGACGAGTTCGGCCAGGAAATTACCAAAAAGGTAAAGTACCTTCCTGCATGGGCACGTCAGCTGTGGTTTAATCTCTATGTAGAAGAGACAAAGAAAGTCATGTCATTGACAACGGAGCTGCAAAAGTTCAGTAACAACATGATTATTCAGAAGGCCACACTGACGGAGGTGTTGTTCCCCGGAACAGAAAATCAGATGACGTTTCCCGTAGCGACAGGGCAGGCAAGTGCTTGCCAGGATTCTGACCCGTCTGCTTTGGAAAGATGTGAGACCATTGCAAAGGCCCGCTGCTTGGGTTCTGCAGGGTTTTCCGTTCGGGAGGAGCAGATGTTTGACGAGGGAGAAAAGCCCGTTGACGGGCCTCTCATTAACCGTCGGAGTGCGGTAAAAGCTGATTCTGATGTAACTGGTGATGCAAAACCAAAAACTTCGAGAAAGAAGAAAACAGACAAGCCCAAAAAAGAGGAAGTTCAAGAAGTACCTGTAATCGATGAGGCGCAGCCGGAGCATCTGTTTCCGCCTGTGGTAGAGGATGATGAAAGCGAGCCCGACACAACGGATGTTATTTTGTCTGATGACGAAAAACACCTTGAGAAGTGTCTGATGGCAAACTTTCCTTATGGCTCGTTCAGAGGGCAAAATGTTATCGATGTTATCGACAACCCTGGCTTCATCACTTTCGTTAAGAAAATGAAAGGCAGAGACTACAAAAACAACTTGGTCAGCGATGATTTGACGCTGAATGAGCTGATTGCAACGCTGTGTCGTTATCTTGACGATCCGACACCTGATGATCGAGCGACTATTCTTGACACAATCAAGAGAATGCGCTCCATTTAAGAAAGCGTTCGAAAATTAAGAAAGGAGGAAATGAGCTTATGCAGTTCAAGGATAACAAAGAAGACATCGAATATCTCAAGCAGAATGTGTCTATCCAGACATACGCCGAGGATATGGTCGGGATCACGGAGTGGAAGCAAGTGGGGCGCTCTTATGTAACGCCCAAAATTGAGTTTGCAGCTCCGGACTCTAATGATATGTCTTCGTTAGTGATTGACCTGCAAGCCAATTGCTTTTGGCGTAACTCAGGCAAAGGCAGAAATCCGCACGGAAGCATCATCGATTTTATCATGAATACGGAAGACGTGGATTTCAGTCAGGCAGTAAAGATCTTAATCGATTACGGAAATCGCTTTTTGGCAGGCATTCCAGATCGGAATGAATTTGCCGCTGCTGCAAAATCCAAAAGACAAAGTTCATTGCGTAATGTTAGCAGAGAGTTTAAACTGCCTCTGCGTCATCCTTGCGATGATCCGCACACCGGTTATAAACGGCTGTTTGCATATCTGGTAGGGTTTCGAAAGATTACACCGCATGTTTACGACTACTTTATTGATAACAATTATATGTATCAGGACCTTACCGGTAAGTGCATATATGTGTCTTACAATGAAGACGGCGTTCCTGTATTTGGTTGTGTTCGAGATACCAACTGGAACGAGCGTATTACTTACGGTGTGACCGGCAGCGATGTAGATCATGCATTCTACATTAACAATCATTCAAATAAAATGGTTGTTACGGAAGCTGTGATTGACGCAATGGCATATATGTCATTGTTTGATCTGAATGGTGATGATTTCGCCAAATTCAACTACCTGGCACTTACCGGGTGTTCCAAATACAAGTGCATCAAGTATTGGCTGGAAAAGGATCCGTCTATTGAAACCATTTATCTTGCCTTGGATAATGACAAGGCCGGAGAAAATGCAAGAACGCACACAAAGAAGATGTTGAGTGATATGCGTTGGGATGGAAAAATTGTTGATGTACGTGCCGAACACGGGAAAGACATCAACGACGAGCTCAAGTATGTTGTTGCACAAAAGGGGGAAGTAGATGATAACCAACAGCTTAAAGCTGGATAGCTACTTGATCGGTATCAATCGGTCTTACAAAGACAATGGTAAATATATCTGCTTTTACACACAGACACATCTGCCGGTTGTTATTGATAAAGCCAGAATTACCGATCAAATTCTTTTAGACTGCGCACGATTTGCCTATAATGGGGATATTTCGTCTATTCGAAATTCTCGCGATTTGTTTGGTAAAATCAATTGCGTAGTGATGGTTGGCGATACAGCCAAGCGTTTTCTAAAGGACGCTTAAAAATTAAATAAAGAAGTCTCATTTGAGGCTTCTTTTGTTTTACAAAAAAATCAAGGAGAGATAAGTTATGCGTATTAAAAGAAATGATGGTAAATTCCAAATGTATGTAATCAGTGCTGTTGATATTCAAAGAATCGAAGGCTGCACATATTCTCAAGCTTGTTGTAAAATGAAAAAATATGATTATTTTTACATCAATTCCCGTCGCTATATTCTGGCGAGTGATTACTTTACAAATGGCTATCTGGTAAGTGAAGCAATGTACTATTCGCACTTGGGGGAGGGCGTTGACACAAAAGTCATTAAAATACGCCCTGCAATGTACACGGTTGAGGATATTATGGACATTTTCAGCGTAGGGAGACCTAAGGCCGAGAAAATTATGGATGTTATACCCGGTGCTTTTATGCTTGACAACGTTCGGTATGTGTACGATAGGGATTTTGTTGATTGGCTGGAAAGCCTGCCCAATAAACACTTGAATGTTGCGTAATTTGTCTCGTTTACAAAAATGTGTTATAATTATGACGTTATAAGTTATAACAAAAAAGAAATTGATTTTAAGACGGTCATCCTTGTGGTGTCCGTCTTTTCATATTATTGTAGGAGATAAAATGGCATTAAGAAAATTCACAAAACCAATCGAAGAATTGAGAGAGCAATATTGGCCTCTGCTTGATTCTTATGTTAGTCAGTGTTTATCTGATGGCTTTGATCGGTATGTTGTCTTGTCCTATAAGGATGACATTATGCTGAAAGATGCACCATCACAGTACGATGTTGTGTTGGCAAAGATCGTGCTGACGTATCGTGACAAACAGCTGAAGGCAAAAGTCGTTGAGCATGACAATCCATATCAAATTGTTCAACGCATCAAATACAAGGACAACGAAGGTATTAAAAATAAATACATGTTCTTGTATCTACCCCTTACCAAAGAATACACCTTGAATTTCCCAAACAACAAAGTACGTTTTAACTCATTTGAAAAACTGAATGAAAAGTTTAAAAAATTTGAGTTTGTACCGAAATATGACCGGGATTATTATTTAGGTGTTTCTTAATATATAAATATAATTGGTTGCCAGAAAGGAGAATTATTATGGCAAATAAAGAAAATCGAGGCAGAGACATTGCAATTTTTAATTTTACCGGCAGACTAGTAGCTGACGCAGAGGTGCGTACCAACAAGTCCGGCAAGAAATTTGCAATTTATACAGTTGCTTCTCAGACATTCAGTCAGGATCATGCAAACTTTTATGACTGCACGCAGGGTGGCGATATGGGTTGGCTAAAGAAAGGCATGCCCGTGGCTGTATCTGGTGTTCCTGAATTCAAAGAATTCACAGACAAAGAGGGCCATCAGCGCAAGAAGCTCTGTGTACGGGTAAATGATTTGACTGCCTTTGGTGGTCAGAACGGTAATGGCGCTTCCAAGCCCGCTGCTAAGACTGAGCCTGCATCCGAAGATGTGGGTGAAGAGGTGGACGAGGACGACGATCTGCCCTTCTAAACTATAACAAAAAGAGACGCTTATGCGTCTCTTTTTTTGTTTTGATTTTGTTTTGTGTTATAATTATGGTGTTAATTATATTCTGCGCATTTGCACAGAGGTTATAGTTATAAAAAAAATAAACATTAAAAACAAAAAGAGTCGTCAGTTTTTTACTGATGGCTCTTTTTTTATTAAGGAGGAAATTTATTATGGCAAATAGAACGAAATGGAATCGAGCGGCACTGACTGCAGCAAATGAGGTTCCTAATGATATCCATGGGGCAAACAATGTTGCCAAATTGATTAATTACTTTTTCAATTTGATCAGCGACAAAAAACTTAGTGTTATTATTGCTGAATCTGACCAAGGCGCTGTGGCCGTCGAACTGCAATACGCCTATAAGTCTCGGGTAGTCACTGGCTGCTGGTATCAAGGCGAAATTTACTTTGATAGACGGACTATTAGTGGCGAGTCAGCAGTTGATGCAATGTTTATTGTCATTGCGTCTTGTATGACGGAAACTGCATCTACAGTCGACGGGGAAAAAATTGAGCAAAGGATTGTTAATCTTGAAGATAGCAATTCCAGAATGGTTCCTTGGCGTCCGCTTTCGTTAAGCGGACCTGTTTTGCCGGCGTTTTTGAACAACTTAACGCCTCTTGTGACTTTGTGTGCCAATGGAGTTTCGTACCCATATACGGTGAACGGTCTCGGCATTTCTGCAAAGGCGTTGCCGATGGATGCGAAGCAGACTGTCAATTCAGTACCTGCATTTAACGAACGAGACTGGACTATCAGACAGGAAAATTCCTACAACAAGTTTGAGAAGGAGCGTATTGCTTCCAATCAGCTTGTCGAAGGTTATGTTCCTACAAACAACGATAAACTGTTTGTGTCTCGTCTGTATAATGGCATCCAAAAGATGGGGAAAGCACCTGCTTTCTTCTTTTATGGACCTGCCGGAACTGGTAAGTCTGAAATGGGTAAATATTTCAGCAAGATGACCGGAATTCCGTATACTTTCATTTGTTGTTCTGCAATGACAAACGAAAGTGATCTGCGTGGTAAGCCTAACAAAATTGCTTCTAACGGAGCGCTTGTTAAGTTCTTTCAGCGTGCAGTTAAAAGCCTTTGGAAAAAGGATGTTGATGTGACTGGCATCGATAACGATGAGATTCAGTATTCCTTAACGGAACTGGTATTGGCTTGTCGTTACGGCTGGATAATTGAAATCCAGGAGCCCTCACTGATTATCAACGCCGGTACGCTTGGCTTTTTGAATTGTGTATTGGACTCCAATCGCACTTTGATCTTGCCGAATGGTGCGCAGGTACCCATTCATCCGAACACCACATTCATTTTTACAACGAACGTGGATTACGAAGGATGCAATCCCTTCAACCTGTCCCTGCTGTCCCGTGTTGCTTATGTCAAGAAAATCGACGCACCGACAGTTTCTGAACAGATTGACCGTGTGATGTCTGTTACCGGATATCAGGGCGATAGGGAAGATGTGGCCAAGGTCATTCATGCCATTGGCGAGTTGCAGGAAATCATCCGCGATCAAAGCATTACGCAGGGCATTGCTGATATTCGTGGGGCAATTGATTGTATCAATGATTACCAGTTCAATGGTGGGACTTTACGACAGTCTGCTGCCCTTACGATTGAAAATAAGACCTCTTTGGAGGATGGTTATGCTGAAATTATCAGCGATAAGCTTGACTCTATTTTGGGTCTTAATTAAGGAGAAATTCATGAATAAAAAAGAACTGCGAGAGTTTGTGAAAGAAAACACTTCTCTCAAGGAAATAGTCAAGGCATCTGGTTTTCGGTCAGTCCTACAAGGGCTGGCCAATTCCAGTTTAAACTATTATAGTTTCAAGTCTGTACCGATTCGTACAGATTTTGCCCCTGACGGAAAGATTGCCTGGATTTCCGACAAAGAGTGCTACATCAATTTGGACTCTGTGCTGGATAAAGGTCTGAACTTTGTGGAGCGAAAAAAACTTGCGCTTGGTAAGCTGACTCACGAGGTTTTTGGTCATGGACTGCATACAAATTTTGCCAGAGCTGCAGAGTTGCAGGAGAAAAAAGTGTTCCCATATGGTGAATATTTTGACGGCTTTCAGCAAACCGATGAAGTAGAGAAGGCTTACGGAATTTCGAAAGAGTTATTTGATAAGCTGTTTTTTAAAATTGCGAACATTGTTGAGGACCCGGTAATTGAGTACCTTGCTGTACAAAAGTACCCTGGATTTGCTTCCTATGTAGATGCTTTGACAGAACGTCTACGGCAACATATTTCAGCAGAAACGCCTCAAAGCAAAGATATTAATGCATTGCTTAATTTGCTTCTTTGCCAGGCAAGAGGTTGCTTTTCGGATGAAAGTCTGAAGTTGTATCCGGAATTAAAGGATACGCAGCCTTTGTTTGCTGTGGAGTCGATGCCAAATTATGAGGATCGTCTTCACGTTGTTGGAAAAATTATGCAGATCTTGTGGAAGTATTTTAATGAATACTTTGAGCAAGCTGATAGAATCCAACAGGCACTCAATATGCTGTCTCAATTTGCAGATGACAATGCAATCTCTGATGACCAGAGTGAGATGAATGAGCAAGAGGATGGACAAGGACAATCGCGTTCTACAATGGTTGGTCAAGCCAATCAGAGACAGAGTGCTCAGTCAAGCCAACCTTCTTCTGACAATTCAAGCAAGGACAATCAGAGTGGCTCCGAAGGCTCTCAGAATGACTCAGAAGGCAGTAAGGCTGAACAGCCTAGCACTGACTCGCAAAACAAAGAAAACGGCACTGAAAGCGCTTCTACGGGCTCTCCAAATGATGAATCTGGTGAAAATGATACTAACGGCAAAAATGCCGTTGGTTCCAAAAACAAGCAACAAAAAAGTTCTGAAAATAAAAATCAGAAGGCAGACGGCCAGAGCCAACAGAATGAAGAAACAGATAAAAGCAAACAAGCGCCTATTGATCCTGCTTTCAGCAAAGCACTGCAGGATATTTTTGCAAAAGCCGAAAACGAAGCAAACAAATCTTCTGAATCAGTTTTGAATAAGATCTTTGCCGAACAAAACCTGGAAGATCTAAATCGACAATATGAAAATCAGGAATTCGGTAGATTTATCAAAGATGGCAGAGTAGCAAATCTGTCACACAGTATTCGCAGAGATTTTGAGACTGATGTAAATGCTTATAATGCAATTTTCACATCAAAAGAGAAGGCAATTGCGAAGACGTTGGCCAAAAAAGTCCTAAAAGTTCTCAAGGAACGTCGAAAAGGGAATATCTACTATGAACAAGATGAGGGCATTATGTTGGATGTCAACGCGTATGCGTCTGGTTCGGAGCGAGTGTTTATGGATATCACCGCACCGACAAAACGTCCGCTGTGTGCTGTCGAAATCATGGTTGATGAATCTGGCAGTATGGACGGAGATCGTGAGAAAGCAGCAAGACTAGCAGCAATGTGTCTGGAAGCGTTTTGCAGAGAGCTTAAAATTCCATTTGGAGTTTACGGTCACTGTGAGCACGAAAGTGTTATGATTAACGAGTATCTGAAGATGGATGACGTCAAGAACAACATCAATGCTTCAAAACTTGTGTTTATGCAAGCACATAATGCTTGTAATCATGATGGTTACGGACTTCGTTTTGGCATTTCCAAGCTAGTTAAGCGGCCAGAAACACAAAAGTTTTTGTTCGTGTTGTCAGATGGGCGTCCGAATGGTACTGGTTACGGCCATACACAAATGGTTCACGATATGGAATATTTGAACAAAATATGTAAAAAATCACATATTGCAATTATTCCTATCGCTATTGGCGACGATTTTTATAATCTGCAAGCCATTTATGGCAAAGAACTTGTAGATGGCCGAGATCTACAAAAACTGCCGACAGAAATAGCGAGAATTTTGCTGGCAAAAATCAAAAAGCTTTTATAATAAAAAGGCGACAGAGAAATCTGTCGCCTTTTTTCTGTTCATTTGTAAAATTTGTCCGAAATTCACAAAAGTGTTATAATTATTTTAACAAGGAGAATGCAGCTGCCATAACTGGCACGAAATGCGTTCTCCTTCTTTTTATCTTTTGTGTCTTGTGTTCACAGAACAAAAAAATACACGAGACACTTAAAACAATCCAATACGATGAAAGGAGGATTTCGATGCCGGAACACAAAAACGAATACAGTTCGCCGGAAATGATGATCAATGTAAGCGACCTTCTCAAGAAAGACTCACACGGTAATATGTGCATTCCGTATCAGGTAGACATTCGTTTGTTTAATGGGAAGGAGCTGAAGGCATTTGCGAAGGTGACTTATGGACACATTGTAATCAATGACATTTGTATTCTTCAGCGCTTTGGTAGAATTACGATTGTATATCCATCAAAGAGACTAAGCAAGCGTAATGGTAAAGACACATTTGTAAGCGTTGCTTTTCCAAATACCCCTGAAGCTTCAAAAGAACTGAATCGGGGTATTATGCAAGCGTACAAGATCGCTTGTCAAAAAGATACAGATGAGCGCATCTCTACGATTCCGCAGGCTGCGTAATAAAAATTAAGAAATCAAACAACACGGCGGGAGTGGTACAGTTATCAGATGTGCCTTCCCGCTTTTTTTTATTAGAAAGGGGTGATGAATTTGTGACACAAAAATCGAAAAATATTCTTTTAGGAACAATCTTTTCTCTGATATTCCTTGGAATTTTCCTTTGTTTCCCGAGCATGGCATACGCTGCCAAAGCACCGTCAGTAACACAGGCCGCAGGTATGGCTGAAGTAAAAAATATTATTGGCCAAATTTCTCCTTGGTTTAATTCACTATGTGTGCTTGCGACAGGCTTCTCACTTATTCAAGTTATGGTAAGTCGAGATCAAAAAGTTGTGTCCGGTGCTTTGAAATTTATAACAACAATCTTTGCTGTATTTGTAATTTTCAACTTGTCCGGAGCTATCATTCAGTTTGTCGGTCAGGCTGTGCCAAATCACTCCTATACCTATTCAAATGCCAAAGATCCGAGTATTGGCGGTTTCAGCAGTGGCTTGTTTAAAGATGGGAAAACTAAATAAGCAAAGATGCGGAATATCTCCGCTTCATGATAATCAACAAAATACTTACAAAACACTACGAAAGGGGGATTACGTATTATGTTGACAAAAAAGAATACGCTTCAAAACAAAAACAGCAAAAAGCTAAGCAATTACATCTCCGCTATGGCTGCTTTTGCTGTAACAAGTGCAATGGCAGTTCAAGCGTTTGCAGCTACTGGCTTAAGCGATGCAATTTTGAATGTCATCAAGAGCCTTGGTACATTGCTAAACACAGTGTTTACACCACTTTGTGTTCTGGTGCTTGGTTACTCAATCGTGACGATCATGATTGGCAAGTCTTCCAAGTCTGCAGATGAAGGCATTAGCTGGGCTAAACGCGCTGTTGGATGCTTTGTCGTGTTTTTCATGATTGGCTCTATCTTGACATATGGCGTTAGCTTGTTCGCCGGAACGCAATACGATTTCGGTGCGGCTAAAGCAGCAGACATTATGAGTTTCGCTCAATTATTCTAAACCATTAAAGAGTTAATTCATCAAGGGGCTTAATTCATTTAAGCCCCTTATTTTTTAGAAACGGAGGTGAATACACAAATGGTTGGAAGTAGTCTAATCACAAGCATACTTAGCGATGTAATCTGGGCATTGTTGTCTGGTCTGCTGCAGCTTGTTCTCTCGCTGTTAAACACAATGGGCGAATTTTTCATGAAACCATTTAACTTTTCCACCAATATGTTTGTGTCTATGTTCGGGGCAACATTCCTGAATCAGCTCAACACTATCATTACAACAGCCGGTTTATCTATTTCTATTTTGCTTTTATTTTTCGGCCTATTGCGCGTGTATAGCGGAAGATTAAATGATGATATTCCGAACCCTTATGCATTGGTCGGTAAGTTCATTATTGCTATTTTTTGTAACTACTGGTTAGCAACCGCAATCACAGACTATATTTTTCCATTTGCTCAATCTTTCTTTAACAAGGTGCTTAATCTTCAACTTCCGCTATCAAAAGTGAGCGGAACTGACTTGTTAAATAAGTTAACAGATGGAACTCTTGGTTCTTTTTCTAATTTTGTCATTTCTACGAATGGCACATTTAAGTCGATTGAAGCTTTGTTCGGAGTGCTTCTATTTTTGATCTGCGTTATAGCGGCAACAATCAACTTATTTAAGCTGGTTGCTGAAAATGCAGAACGGTATTTCACGATCAACTTATTGGTGCTAAGTGCGCCACTTGCGTCAGCGACTATCGTATCTGAAAAGAGCATCCAAATTTTCAAAAACTGGTTCAATTTGATGATTTCAAATGTTTTGACCATCATATTCAATCTTGTTGGTTATAAGTTGTGTCTGCTTGCGTTCAGCAACTGCTTTTCTGCATGGGGTCGTTCTACAGGCGACTTGTCAACAGATGCTGGTACAAAAATCTTGTCTCTGATTTCTCTTATTGCTATCAGCAAGATGGCTCAACGGTTGGATCAGCTGTTAGCACAAATTGTGTTTAAGGTTAACCCGATCCAAAATAGAAGCTTCCTGATGAGCAGTCTTGGCGTAATGAAGAGTTTAGAGACTGGCTCAAAGCTACTTACTGGAAAAGGTCTGCATAGCCTTGTTACTGCCCCATTCAATAGAGGCGGAGGTGCTGGTAAATCAGCATCTGGTGGAGCTTCAACTGGCGAAACGCCATCAGGTTCAAATGCAAATCCTTTAAGTGGCATTTCTGGTGCTTCAGACACGCCGGTTGCAGGCAAGAAAAGCAACATAATTAATGCAGATGCGCCAATTAAACAAGGAGCTAAACTTGGAGAAAATACACTTGGCATGCTCGATAAAAATAAATTTGACCGCAATATGGACGGCTCCCTGGCTGGACTTCCAAACTACGATACAGACAAAGATGGCTCTATCGATGCGTCTCAGGTTATGGATGCTCTGTCTAACAATGGGCGCATCACGCCAGCTCAAGCATCAGGCGTTATGAGTGATGTACAAAAGACACTCAAAAAAGGAAATGCGGTTGTTGGATTCAATAGTGGACGGCCTGTTATTGCAAAAGTGGACGGTCATCGTGCATCAGGTGCAATTTCCCCAGAAGCTGTGGCGGTTAACTATAATAGAGCACACGGCGGCTTACAAAAAGGTGACAATCCGAGCGTCGGAACATTTACATTTACAGGGAATACCGCAGCGGATGCAACAAAAGCTGCAACGACTTATGCAAAAGAAAACGGAGTTGTACTCACAAGTATGAACACGGCTTACAATTCTGCAGGAGCTGTTGGCTCTTATTCGTTCCGTAGCATGACAGCAGACGACTTGAATCGCAAAGGTTCAAAGTTTGTCGATCCTGGATTCTCGTCAAGAGGACAATATGAAGAAAATGAGCAATAAATCAAATTAGGCGCAAGAAGGGAGGTTTAGGAATTGGGAAGTGAAGAATTTGAAACCAATCAGCAAAACGCAAATGCTGGTGATAATACAGGAATAGAGAAAAGCAATTCCTATTCCGCTGACAGCAAACAAGACAAACAATCTACAAATCAGTCGGTGGGGAATATGCCGTCCCCATCGGCTAATGCCACAGGACCAGACTTCAAAGGCGCAGCTGACAAAATGAAATCAGCTTCCAGTACATTTTCCGGAAACACACAAAAAAATAGAGATAAGAATCGTCAACCGAACGGAGATCCAAATGGACAAACCTTTGACGGCCAAGACCAATCGGATGGTTCCAAACAGAAAGACACACCAAACTCTAACAACGAGCAACAAAACAACAGTCAAAAGGCGGCTGAAAATGCAAATAGTGGCAGCGCAGACTCAGGTGGTTCCGGTGGTGCTGGTGGTGCTGCAGATGCAGTCGGGATTGCCAATGCTGCACGCGGTGCTGCTCAAGACACTGCGCATCTCTATCAAGACAATGGTAAAAGCGACATTGAGAATACCGCCGGAGACATAAAGGATGTTGCTGTTGGTGCCGGTAAGGTTGCAGCAAAAGCCTTAGCAGACGACTATGCGGGTGCCATTAGAGACGGAGTTCGCATTATACCTGCAATTCTTAGAATCGTTTTGCCGATTTTATTTCTTCTTTGCGCTATGATTGTGCTATTTTTAAGCACTCCGGCGATGATTTGGAATAATATTAACAAAAGCTATTCTGATTGGACCTTAAAACAGGCAACAGTGGCCATAGACGATGCTGTGTCCGATGCAGCCTGGAGCACTGTTAATCATATGAAAAAAGATTTAGGCAATAGCAAGGTTATTCCAAATTTTGATACTCTGTGTAACTCATATTATGACGAAGAACATTTCGGTGGATCCGGATATGCCTACCAGATTGATGGCGGTGGAGAGTTTAGTATTGGAGTAGACATGGACGGCTATACGGGAGCAAATTTAAACGATGCAGTGTTTCGTTATGTAGATACTGACAACAACTGTGTAGAAGTCGTTTATAAAAATGCTTATTCCGGAAGCGGATCTTCAACATATGACTACACCTACTCAGAGATTATTAACGCATTTGTTAAATACCGCGAGAAGCTGATTGAAGAAAATGGCGTTGTGTCTGTATTTACTGAGGGATTAGATGCTGTAAAGCGATACATAAAAACAGGTGGAAAATCTGTTTTTATTGATGTCGGCTGGGTCGTGAGCAAGATTGGAAATAGTACGGCGTCAAGATTCAATATGACTCAAGTTGCAGATAATTTTGCGAAAATGGAATCCGATCTTGAAAGCGTGGATGCCAATATGGCCAGTTGGGGTCTTACAGACACATCTGCGCTCTATTACTACATGCACCAGTCGGATGTGGCAGATAAAATGTATGATTATTCCTACCAAGTTGGAAGCAACAAGATAAATGTCGGCAGAAATTTGATTTCCAATATTGACAAAGCATATTTGGGCGATACAACAGAGGGGGATACGAATTACCACTCCATTAAACGCATTATTGTTAATGTATCGGTATTTGCAAACGACGATAATAAAAATGAGCAGCTGAAGAATGCTGACGGAACTACAAGTTCACGCTTTGTTCAAAAGATCTTCAACCTAACTGATAAAGAAATGGAAGAAGTGGCCGGAAAAACTCTTATTTCTGATGCCATTATAGAAGCAGCAACAAATACGCCAGAATATGAAAAAGGCGATGAGAAATACGATCCGTATTGTAAAATGACGCCAGCACACACGGTTTATGTACAGCTTTGTGGCGGCGAGAGTCTATTGAGTCAATTAGAAGGCGATGGACTTCTTACCGGAAACCTGACCGAAGCAACTGCACGACGTTATGTAGCAGTTATGGCAAAAAGCTATGTCGGTAATCCGACGCTATCTAACCGAAAGGGCGTATTCGTCACTGACGATATGTTTGAAAACATGATGAATGGCAGCGTAAAGAGCATTTATGCCACAAAAGACTCTGCCGGAAATGTAATTAAATACAACGAAGAGACCTTTACAAAAGGCGAGTTGGCCAAAGGCGAAGATGGTTTGTTTGTAACGTGCATTTACCAAAAGGCTTTATCCAATTCTAAAGTAAAGTTGAGAGAGTATCTGTTTCCTGGACAGTATAGCACAAAGAACGGAAAAGCAAATCAGAATTTCAAGATGATTGCCGGAGAGGAGTATTATGAATATTACAGACACAATCTCTCCAAAGATAAGGCAGTCCAGGCCAAAGTAAAAAACAGCTACCACGCATTGATTAAAGAATCAAAGCCGTACAAAGAAGGTTGGAAAAACGCATTTAATAAAAACAGTAGTACGCACATCAAGCAAGGCGATATGCTGTTTATGAATGCGGCATTCTATTGGACAGCTGGAGAGCAGGGAAATGAGCTTGGAGAAAAACTTAAGAATTATCCAAACATCGCAATGGCGTCTCTGTTCGGCCAAAAGAATAATAAAAATTACGACGCTGCCTTTGCCAAATATAGTAATCACAACTGGGCATATCAGGTTGGCATTGTAACAGGTGTTAATTTGGCAAACAAAACAATCAATGTGGCTATTTATAATTATGACGATGAGCCATTCAAAGCAAATCTGACGGATTATAAAGACTACAAAGATTGGTCAGTGACGAGAAATATTCGCGGATCAAACTTTACCGTGACAAATGTACGAATTGATGCCAAAACAGGAACCGTAACGCCTATCGATAAGACTTTATCACACTATTATCATTTGTACTCTGTAACCGGATATGCGCAACCTGACTATCAATCATTTGTTGATGCTTACAATGCTGCGTATCAAGAGCAATTGGAGTCTATGTCCTCAAGCATTGATACATATAGCACATCTGGTGTGCTTGGATGGCCTACAAAGAGCCATAAGATTACAACTGGATTCTACGGTTACGCAAACCATAATGGCGTTGATTTTGCCGTTCCTGTGGGAACAAAGGTGTTTGCCGCAGCTGATGGCGTTGTTGCCGAGTCAACATACACAACATCAGGCGGTTCTGCAGGTAACGGCTTGAAAGCGCCAAATGGTCAGGCGTATAGAAGCTTCGGTGAACATATTTATATTCAAAGCGGCAATGTAACGACACAATATTGCCATCTATCCAAAAGAATTGCAAAAAAAGGCCAAAAGGTTACAAGGGGACAACTTATCGGGTACTCTGGTAATACAGGTAACTCAACTGGTCCTCACTTGCATTTTGGTTATTTGGTGAATGGTTCGTACAAAGACCCTTCAAAACTCTTTACTACAACTGTAAAACACACTTACAAAGGCCACACTTATTCTCCCGGAACATCATACAAGATTACCGCAACACACTATTGCGCTTGTGCTATCTGCAACGGAACGGGCGGAACCGGAACGACAGCCAGTGGTAAAAAGATACGAAATGGTATGTCGGATCCGCACTACATTGCTTGTAACTGGCTACCATTAGGGACGAAAATCAGCGTCAAGATCGGCAATAAGACTACAGTGTATACAGTAGCAGACAGAGGCGGTAGCGATTTTGATATTGCCCCCACAGGCAACAATCGTGGACGTATTGATATTTTCACGCCCGGCGGACACTCAGAGTGCTACCGGATCGGCAGAGAAGACGGAACCTTGCAAATTCTTTCTTGGGGTAAAGGATAATATTTCCTGCATTTCCTGATATTACCAGGTCAATAATGCTTCGGTGTTATTGACCTGTTTTTTTGACTATGTTATAATTATTGAGAAGATGAAATCAAAGAAGTCCTTAAAAAGAATGCCTGCGTAAATTGAATCACACTCAAAGAATCCATCGGAATGATGGATATGCGTAAGTTGTATCTTTTTCTTGGATTTTTTTGAAAATATGAACTGAATAGATGCACAAATAGGCAAATGTGCAATTTAAGGAGAACTATCATCTGATAGTTCTCTTTTTATTTTTTTCAAAGGAGTGATGGAACATATGGAAGACGGATATTTTATTCCTAAAAATTACGAAGATAATATGATCACCGGCTCGGGTCGCAGTATGCGCAACGTAGTCGAAGCCGTTATTTTCTTTGCGATTTTCGTATTGATTTTTGGCTTTTTGCCAATCTCTGTCAAGGCGAGAATCGTCTTGATTATCCTTTTCGGAGGCCCGGCTGCATTTTTTGGGTTCTTTGGAATTCATAAGTGCTCAGTGACAGAATATGTGCTTCTATGGTTGCACTTTAAGTCGCAGCCAAAAGAATACAAACGAGAAGAACTCTTCATTGACGAAGACGAACTCGAAGCCAGCATGAGAAATGTACTTTCTGATGTTCAACAAACAAAACAAACAAATCAAGAATAAGAGAGGTATGATTATGAAAATTGATGACAAAGACAAGAAGAACACTCGTCAAAATGGCGAAAACGGATTTACCAAAGAGAAGTTTAAAGAATTTTGGCAAGACAAGCGTACACGTTGGATTGGCATTGCGTTTGTTGTAATGCTCGCGCTGACAATTGCTAATTTCGTTGTTCAAGGCGCAATTCATTAACGCCTATAGGTTAAATTCGCAAAAGGTTATCCTGATTCGGCAGTACGAGCTTTTGCGCGTGCTGCCTTTTTTAGTAGGGGGTGTTTATCATTACAGCAACAAATGACTTCATCAATATTTATAAGATGCTTGATGAAGTAATCGTTACAACAGACAATAGATATTTGACCATTCTCGAAATCGACCCGATCAACTTCTCGTACAAAAGCGTCGATGAAAAGAGAAAAATCATTCGCGCTTTTGCCGCATACTCAAAGATCCTTCCTGTGCGCTTTCGCATTAAGGTGACATCAAGACGCGCTAATGTAGATCATTATATCGCAAATCTGCAAAAGGAGTTTCAGAATGAAGCGGACAACAAGTATATTGGTGAGTATCAAAAAGAGTATGTTAACTTGGTCCGCAACTTGGGGAACAGAGAGGGAATTGAAAGACATTTCTATTTAATTCTCGAGTTTACTGAGACTGAAAACATGCCGGTTAATAATGAATACGATATTGTTGACTATCTACGCCGTGCCAGACAGACAGCAACGCAGTATTTGCGTGGATGCGGTAACGAAACAGTTCGCCACGAAAACGAGGCAGAATGGGTCGTAGAGACCGTCTATCGGATTGCCAATCGCAACGGAGACCTGGGAGAAATGTGGTATCGTATCCACGAAAGCAAACCAGGCGTTTTGAAATATTACAACAACGACGAAGAGAAAATGGTAGAGGCAAAAGGATATTACAACGATATTTGCTCGCCGAAAGATATCGAAATTCATCGCGATTACGCGGTCGTAGACGGTGTTTATTACACGTTTTTACTTATTCCAGGATCCGATTACCCAGAGTATGTTTCCGGCGCCTGGATGGACTTCCTGTTCAATTTCTGTGAGGGTGTAGATGTTGATGTATTCGTTGAAAAAAAGCCAACTACGACAATGAAGTCTAGAGTGCGGCAAAAGGCTCGTATCAACACTGCTCGACTCAACCACAGCAACACAGAAGGAGACAACAAGGACGAACTGGTCAACTCAATTCAAGCTTCAAATTACATAAAGAACGCTTTGAGCGGGGGAGAGGAGTTTTTCTACGTCGGTACACTGATTACCATTTCTGACGAAAATCCGGATGTTTTGTTATATAAGCAGGGGCAGCTTCGTGAGAAATTGAGTACCATTGACATCACAGCGATGGAGATGCCGTATCGTGTTGAAGAATGCTTGCAATCAACAATGATTGCCGGTTCGCTTCCTGAAAAACTTTGGAAAAAAGCAAAGCGTAATATGACAACAACTGGGTTTGCTTCTATCTATCCATTTACTTCCTTTGAGGTATCTGATGATGACGGCATACTACTTGGCATTAGCCAAGACAACAACTCCATGGTTGTTTCTGATAATTTCAATACAAAGAAATATGCAAATGCAAATATGGTGCTTCTTGGCACTTCCGGTGCAGGCAAGACATTTACACTTCAAACAATTTGTATGAGATACAGATTAAAAGGTGTACAGGTCTTCTCAATTATTCCGGAAAAGGGAGAAGAATTCCTTTCCTCAACTGTTGCACTTGGAGGATCATATATTAACATTTCCAGCGGTTCAGTCAATACAATTAACATCATGGAAATTCGCCCGACAATTAACTTCGAAGAGGCCGATGAAATCATTGAAGAGAATGATGATTTGAGCGCTTATATGTTCAGAGGGCGTCGTCGCCCCGTTGTTTTGCTTAATCAAAAGATTGAAAACTTATCCACATTCTTCTCTCTGATTCTGTCAGATATGTCCCTTGAAGAGCGTCAGCTTTTGGACGAGGCCATCATTAACACGTATGCCTTAAAAGGGATTACAAAGGATAATAAGAGCCTTTTGGATCACTATGAGACGCGTATGATTGACGGAAAAGAGACCAGATATCCGGTGTTTAAAGAGATGCCAATTCTCGAAGATCTCTACAATGAGCTGATAAAAAACGAGCGGACAACCAGACTTGCAAACATCCTTAATCGGTACGTGCATGGCTCTGCATCAGTCTTTAACGGACAAACAAATGTGGATTTGGACAACAAATACATCGTTATGGACGTGACGGATTTGAGCGATGAATTAAAGCCTGTCGGAATGTATGTAGCTTTGGAATACATCTGGGACAAGGTTCGTGAAGACAAAACGCAAAAGAAGATTATTGCCATTGATGAGGCTTGGAAGCTAATCAGCGAGAATGAATTAACAGCAAAATTCATCAAGAAAATCTTCAAAACGATCCGTGGATATGGTGGTGCAGCTATCGCGGCAACGCAGGACATTAAGGACTTCTTTGCACTGGATAATGGCGCATACGGCGAAGCAATCATTAACAACTCCAAAATCAAGCTGCTGCTTCGATTGGAGAAGAAAGAGGCTGACACAATTCAAAGAATTTTCGATCTTTCTGATGGCGAAAAGGAAACAATCATGGCATTCGGTCGCGGACAGATTCTTGTCAAATCAAATTCAAACACGTTTGCCATTGACTATAAAGCATCAAAATATGAAACGCTTTTGGTAACGACGGATCGTGAATTGTTGAAGAAAATTCAAAACGGTGAAGAAATTTCCGCTGCTGATTTGGCAGCATAATTTATAATTTTCAGATAATTTTCAGGTACAAGGGAAGGAGAATAAGAAGAGAATTGTGCCTGTGTTATCTGTAAATTAAGAGCTTATTTTCAATAGACAACAGGAGGTAAATTTATGAAGTTTAATGAAATCTATCAACGTGCAGCGTCCCTGGTTGACGCTGCATCAATTGTGCGCACAGAGCAATTAGAACGAATGTTCGATGTCAATCATGTCGATGCTCAAACTGCACAGAATGTTTTACGCACACTTTCCATTCGTCGAGACGCTTATTTTGACTCAACGAAAAAGTATTTGACATCAACAAAAGGTTACAGTTATTCGCACCTTACGCCTACTTTAGACAAGGCGATTTGGCTGTTTGTAAATCTAAGTGATCGTTTTAACTGGTGTAATTTTCAGCCAAAATATCCAAGCATTGCATACTTTTACGGGGTAAAAAACGATCATGCAGAAGATCTTTCTGTGTTCTATATCCCTGAAAACGATGAGCATATTCAGTCCAGAATGATCGAAACAAACTATGGTGGAATGCAATCAAAGATCCCTACAGCATTGGTTTTTCCATCAGAAAATGGACTCGATAAGTTCCAATTGTCAGACGATTTCGATATCAAAACTGTGGCAATTATTGATGGCTTGGGCAATGTTCAAATTCAATCATAAAGGCAAAATCAATGGCAAGAGGAGAGCAAATAAATGAATGATAATCAGAGTTTTAGCACGTCAATTTTAAGCAAAACGAATCGACTTCTAAGTCTGGAACAAGATTTTATCACAAACAATTCAGACAATCCAAAACAACTTTGGGATATGAATTCGCTGGCTGAAACGCTCGCATATAACATAAGAAAATATGCAATCCTGCACACACCAAACGACATGCAAAGCGCATCTGAGTTCCAGCATTTGACGACTTCAAAGTATGTTAAAGCACAAAGAATAAACGAAAGATTACTTGCGTTTGTATTGCCGCCGTTGCTGAATTTTAGGATCACGGGCAAGGGAAAAGATGGTAATACATATGAGCGTACAGCCTCTTATTTTTCATCTGTTATAAAAGAAAGCTTAAGACACTTTGCAGTGCAAAACAGGATCAAACCCGCCAACAACAAATGTATGTTTTTGATTTATAACTTGGTTGATCAAAACACACCAAAACACTATATTCCCGACACGGACAACCGAGAATATCACGAGTTAATCAATGTGTTTAAGGAACTCTTTGTGCCAGATGATTCGTATGAATACGCGTCTTATTATCTGGACACGATTCCGATTGACGGACCAGATCAGACTATGGTGTTTTGTGTCTTGAAAGAGGACTTTATCGACAATGTGTCCGCTATTCGAGAGTGCTTATCTGGTGTAAGTGACATCCACATCACAAATCAAGAAATGGCCTAAAATAGGTCAAAAACCTCAAAAAATTAAAATTTGTATGTTTTTGACCATTATAACAATGGAAAAAATTGCGTAAAATCAAGATTTTTTCGATTTTTCAATCCGGAGAATTCAAAAGCCTCCGGGTGTAGTACCAAAAACCAGTATGACGGACTGGAGGGGGTGAAGTCATAACAAAAACGAAGAATATAAGCGAGAAACAAAGGCTGATCCTGATGTTGACATACAGTGATTACATCTTGCCGTTGGCTGTGTTGTATAATATGCCAAGAACATTCAGCGACAGTAATATCAAGTTCAAACTCATTCCTCGGCTGATAAAAGCCAACCTCATAAAGAGACAAAGAATAGGGTACAACAAAAATTTCAGTCACAATCAAGAACAAAAGGGAAAAGCGTTATATGACACAGTAGTCCTAACAAAAGAAGGGGTACAATATCTCGCTTGTACCAATCTTATAAGTGAAGAAATGAAAATGTTGCGTGAGCATTATAAAAAGCAAATTGCAACACGAAACGAACAAACAGAAGAAAGACTGAAACGGACTGTGCTCTGTGACTCAATGTTTGACGTAGAATTCGCATTGCAAATCATCCAAAAGCAAGTAAGACTAAAAGACAGAACGAAAAAAGAAATTCAGTCAGACCTTTTAACGAACGCGTCCTTTAGGTACTTGCCGGCGATTGAATTCAAACGCCGAAATGGGAATCTGGACGAAACGAGGAAAGTGGGAACCGTCTATGACTTTACGACACGAAATGGGTTGGTACTCAGTGCGTCGAAATTCTTGGGGTTGCTTGACGGCGAACACAAAACTTTTCCAGTTTATTTTACAGCATACAAAAACCTCAATTTGCACGAAAAGAACGAACAGGTACTTTTGAGCAAACTCTCTGTAGGTACTGGTTCGGTCTGTGCAGACTGCGTGTACGTCTACCAGTCGGTGGACAAAATTAAGCAGCTGGTGGAACGAGACGATATTATGCCAGAGTGGCAGCAAATCCATAACATCATCGACGTCATGGACTATCAACGTATCTATCTTTTGCCATACGGTAGGAACTCCACAGAGTTTAGGCACCTAAATCTGCTGATGTCACTACAGGTAAAGGATTTGCGAGACTATTGGAATGCAACGGACTGTATGGAGTACCACGCGTACATTTTTGCAGTACCCTATGTGAACGAAGCAAAAAAGACATTACAGGACGTTTTTATTTCCATCAGCGACGAGTATAACAACATCATTGGGTACCTGCCGGAAGTTAGGCACTTGCGCAAGGTACTTAGGTACTACAAAGAAAATACAAATGCAAAGCCACTGAACATTGTGTGTGATGCGAGTCAGGAGAAATTTTATGAAGAAGTATTTTCGCAAATCAAAGAACAGGGAAAACTGTATTTCTCGTTTTACAAATTCAACTTTGAAAAGAACGGGGAGGTTGAAATGTGAAAGAAAAGAACGAAAGCATAAAGAGATGGGTAAGAGCCCACCCGTGGCAGAGCGTCTTGCTTGTTTTAGGAACTACATACGTGTCGGGGTTGCTGTCGCTTGCGATTAAAAAAATCGTTCTACTGCCAAAGGTGTTAAATAAAGAAATAACGTCACCATTCACGTGGAACCCGCTGAAGGTCTATCAGGAACTTTTTACAACAGGACGTGGGTACCTGTGCCTGTTGCTGGTCATTCTCATATTCTGGGCAGTCAAACGCTTCATTGTTGACCCACGGAATAAGAAAGAACGAGGAAAAGCAGATCAGCGCGGATTTCGAGTGCTGACAGAACAAGGTACTTATGGCACAAGTGAACTCATCTTTGACCCTACAGAACTTGGGGATGTGCTGGACGTAAAGCCAGTTGGAGAGACAGAGGGCGTTATTCTCGGGAAACCACTTTCCGTAGATACTTCTGATATTAAGGAAGACACTCCGGCAAGCGTTAAAGCAAAGATACCTGTCATTTCGCTTTGTTCGGACGCCGAGTATAAGAAAAAGGGCAAAGCCAGGAACTGGAAAATTGATAGTATCGTAAACAACAAACTTAACCATCACGTTGCAGTGTTTGGCGCGTCAGGTACTATGAAATCCAGAGCGTTGGCTCGTAACCTGATTATGCAGGCATCAGTTCGCGGGGAAAGCATTATCATTACAGACCCAAAAGGAGAACTCTATGAAGATTGTGCTCCACTCTTGAGAGAGAAGGGGTATGACGTAAAGATGTTCAACCTGAATGAGCAAAAGAACAGTGACAGTTGGAATTGCCTTGCGGAACTTTTGGATGAAGACGGAAATGTAGACAGCACGGACGCAAAGATTTTTGCAGATACTATCGTAATGAATGCAACCGGCGAGCAGGATTATTGGTCCGACAACGCCAGAAACCTGTTAAAGGCTGTATGTTTGTATGTTATGAATGAATATCCGGAAGAGAATCAGAATATGGGTTCGGTCTACGATATTATTTCCTCTAAAACGCCACAAGAGATCGACAGAATGTTCGATGTGTTGCCGGAGAATAGCGTAGCACGCAGAGCCTACAATATCTTCCGTGTCTGTACAGACCAAGTTAAGGGGCAAATTCTAAACGGCCTTGGCATTATGCTGGATGTGTTTCAGGACGACCAAATTCGTAATATTACATCATCAAAAGAGATCAATATGACGAAACCAGTAACTGAAAAGTGTGCGTACTTCTGCATCACCTCTGATCAGCATAAAGTGTTCGACTTTATTGCAGTTTTGTTTTACGCAATGCTGTTTATCAAGCTTGTGCGTAAGGCTGACAGACTAAAGCATACGAAGAATGCAATTCCTGTAAACCTAATTCTGGATGAATTTCCCAATATAGGCCAAATTCCAGATTTTTGTAAGAAGATTTCAACCGTTCGATCACGTAATTTGAATATTGTTGTTATCTTTCAGAACATCACGCAAATGCAAAACCGTTATCCGAATGGGCAGTGGGAGGAAATTCTCGGTAACTGCGACGCAACTGTGTTTTTGGGGTGTACCGATGAAACAACAGCCAAGTATATTTCTGACAAAACGGGCATAGCAACAATTGAAGTGGAGACGCAAAACTCAAAATACGACCGAACTATTCAAGTGTTCAACCAAAGCACATCTTATAACGAAGTTCGTTCATCAGGACAAAGAAAGGTTCTCAATTCTGACGAAGTGCTGCGTTTAAAGAATACAGAAGAACTCATCTTCTTGCGTGGTCAAAAAGCATTGAAGGCGAAGAAATTCGACTACACGTTGCATCCGCTTAGTGAAAAGCTGATTCCTGAAGAAGTGGAAAAGCACGTTCCAGATTGGAAAAAGAAACAGCAGGCTCTTGAACTTCAAAAAGAGATGCTAAGAAAGCAGCGTGAAGAAGAAGAGAAACGCCGTCAAAAGGAAGAACTTGACAAGATCAAGCAAGAAGCGCAAAAAGAGAAAGACGAACAAGAACGGAGTATGGATAATATATTCAGCCAAAACAATCCGTTTTTGCAAAATGTACAAATTCCGCCAAAGCCAACTAAGGCGGCATAACAAATTAAACTTTTAAGTAAAGGGGTAGAAAAATGGCTTATAAACACACAGACCAAATTCAATTAGACGAAGAATATCAGAATGTCGAGACCTATAAAAAGCTCGACCAGTCCAGAACAGAGGGCAAGATTTTGCGCACGCAAATCGTAGGCGTTGTACCAAATACGACACCCGGCATCACACACGCAAGTCAGAAATACTATGCGTTGGGTGCATTTGAGGGATATCAGGTGTTAATTCCCGGATCGCTTATGGGGCTTGATATTGAAAATGCAGTAGACAAGGCTGGTAATCCAGTCAGCGAAAACAATAAGGCTAAAATGTACCAGGCTTACATCAGAGCGATGATTGGTGCCGAGATTGACTTTGTTGTCTATAAGGACGAGAGAAGCATCAACGCAGCCAATAAAATGGTTGTTGGCGACCGTATCACAGCAATGCAGAAAAAGCAGCAGTCGAACTTTTTCAAGAGCGATAAGGACGGGAAATCAAAAGTTGAACGTGCTTTTGAGGCCGGTGAGTCTGTTATCGCACGTGTGATTTCCATTGCAAAGAGCATCGTAATCGTAGAAGTGTATGGCTATGTGGCAAAGATTATTGCCAAAGAGGTGTCTTGGCGGTATACAGAGGACCTGAGAGACGTTGTGTACATCGGCGAACAGTTGCATGTTAAGTTTTTAACTTTGGACATTGACAAAGAGAATAAGACTATAAATGCAACACTGTCAATTAAAGCAGCCCAGCCGAATGTAATGCGTGAGAATATGAAGAAGTACCGTAAAGACTCCATTCTCAAGGGTAAAGTCTCCGGTGTTAAGGATGGCGGCTACTTTGTGCAGATTGGCGACCATATCAGTGGTATCGACGTGTATTGTCGGAAAATCAACTGTATTGATCTGCCGAGAGAAGGGGATATTGTTTCCGTTCGTCTGTACACCTTCGACGAAGAGCATGCGCGGGTGTTTGGGTCTATTGAGGCTGTAATTGAGAAGAAATACAGAAACTTTGCAGCCTAACGCATAACACCTTAAGAAGATATTCTTAAATCGTACAAACAACATACATAGAGCAGCAGGTGTGGAAGCACTTGCTGTTTTCTTTTTGTATGCTCATGTGTCATTATTTTAGAATTCTTTTGCATTATGGTATAATTAAAACAAATACAAAACAAAAAAATAACTTCAACCGAAAGGATTAGAGTAATGCAAATTTGTAATCAGTGCCACAAAGAAGTGGCAGACGGTATGTACGAGTGTCCGTATTGCGGTTCTCGGGCGTTATCCGGACTTATGGGGGACGTAAAAACAACATCAGTTGCAAAGGGCACAAATATTGCAGTAAGTGATAATGATGAACCTTTTGCAGATGCAGAAACGGGTGAGTGGGAGAAACCAGACGTTGACGGGAGCGACATTCCACAACATTATGCAAATGACAACGCAGGCAAAGATAAAGAAAAAATCAATATTGTTTTGCTTATTCTCTCCATCTGCTTTCCCATTGTTGGCTTTGTTGTTTTCTTTGCAGATAAGAAATCACAGCCAAGAACAGCAAAAGTGTGCGGTATAGCAGCACTTGTGTCATTTATTGTTGCCTTTGCAGTCCAAACACTCGTTGGGTAGTCCATCATATTGCACAAAATAGTTCAACTTTTGTATGCAACTTTTGGTTTTAGATGAAACCTGTTAAAATTAAATACAGAAAACATTGAGATTTAGGAGCGGATTTTGCAGTCCGTTCCTTTTCTTTTGCAAAAAACGAAAATAAGGGGGTATAACTTTGCAGCGAAAAGTAATTTCTGCACTACTTGCCGGTGTTGTTGTCTTACAAGCAGCAATGGTTGTTCCTGTGATAGCGCAGGCACAAGAAAAGCCGACAAAAATTAGCACCGCAACAACAAAAAATGTAACACAAACATCCATCACGTATGTCTGGCAAACAGACTTACATGTGTCCGGGTATAAAATCGACCGCTATCAAAATAAGAAGTGGGTCACAGTGAAAAATATTACAGATCCAAAAATTGGTTCTTGGAAAATGACAGGTCTGAAATCTGGTACAGTTTACAAAGTAAGACTGTATAAGTACATCAACACAAAGGGTAGATACACTTATGGGGAACCGGTTGTCTATACAACCGCAACAAATCCGCCTCCTGTTAGAAGTGTTAAAATCTCTACAGGTAAAGCGACTGCAGACGTAAGTTGGAGCCGCCCTTCGAACTGTCAGGGGTACGCGGTAATGTTTTATACCGGGTCCGGTAAAAACGCAAAGCAAATTAAACTAAATGACGGTTGTTTGAATGGGTTATATCTTGGCAGTCTAAAGCGCAAGACAAAATACACGATCAAAATTCAAGCCACACGCACCAAACGGATAGACGGAAAGACATATTTTTTCTATTCTGATTGGGCAACAAAAACATTTAAGACAAAATAAGGGGGAAATAGAAATTGGTAAAACAAATCGGCAGTGTTCTGCTGGCTGCTTTAATGGCCGGACAAGTGGCAGTGTTGCCGTATAACGTAATTGCTGCAGAACCGACAAAAACAGTAGTGCAAATTAACCCAACCGTAAAGAGTAATATGTATCTTTATGGTGGAAAAATGTATTTAACGCCCGGTAAGGAATTATACGAGCAATACAGAGATAATCTGGTGCAGCGCAATACTTCATTTACATTGAATGTAGCACTCAATCAGCAGTACGGAGGATATAAAAACTTTAATCTGCTTTATGAAGATCTGCTCTTTAATGCCATTGACGATCAGCTGTCTGCAAGTCCCACAGATGGGGATTATTTGAAATATCAGTTAAATCAAACCACTGGCAGCGTAAAGATGGTTCGATACGAGGGCAGATATTACGGACAATTTACAATCAAAGCAGATTACAAAGACACAGCAAAAGAAGAACAGCAAGTTAAATCGGCTGTTAACTCGTTCGTGAAGTCGCTTAAGGCTAAACATTTGTCTGATTATGACAATTTGAAAGCGATCCACGATTACGTGTTGAAAATCAACACCTATGATTACGATGCAGCAAAGAACCATAATCGGTCATACGCATATTCAGCTGCAGGTCCGTTCGTTTATCACAAATCTGTATGCCAGGGCTATGCTTTAGCTATTCATCGTCTGAACGAAGAAATGGGATATAACGACCGAATCGTTAATTCCGATACTCACGCCTGGAATATCGTTAAGTTAAACGGAAAATACTACAACATTGATGCTACTTGGGACGATACCTATAACGACGCCGGGCAAACCAATAATAAATACCGCTACTTTTTAAAGAGCGATAGAGATATGTGCGACACAAAAACGGCAAAAGAGATGCATACCAGAACAGAAGTGTTCACTGGTGGCTACTTTGCAAAGACCTACGGTAACAATATGAGTACCAAGTCTTATTCAAAGCCTTCAATTGCAAAAGCGAATGTCAAGCTGTCATCTACAAGCTACGAATACAATAACAAATCTAAAACGCCTGGCGTAACAGTTAAACTGGGCAAGACAACTCTGCGGAAAGACAAAGACTACAAAGTATCTTATTCCAACAATAAAAAGATTGGCACCGCAAGCGTCGTTATTACCGGAATTGGCAATTACAGCGGTAAAATCACAAAGACGTTTACCATTCGTCCGTCGGACGGTGAGTTTACAATGTCAAAAATGCCATTTAAGGCCGGAAATGGTTGTACGACTGTGTATTGGCTACGGGACAAAAATGTCACCGGCTATATTGTCGAAAAGAAATCCGGTGGAAAGTGGAAGGCCGTAAAGACCATTACCAATAACAAAACCACAAGCTATAAGATCAATGGCGTTGCAACCGGAGGTCAAGCCACAGTACGCATCAAAAAATACAAGACCGTAAACGGCAAAAAGTATTACGGAGATCCGTTATATATGACCGGAGGTACATATCCAAAGACTGCAGCCTTCTCATCCGTAAGTGCCGGAAAGGGAACAGCAAACATTAAGTGGAAAAAGACATCTGCATTTAGTGGTGTTGAAATTAAATATGGCTACGGCAACAGCTTTAAGACCATCAAATCTGACAGCAATCAAATCTATGGCGTCAAGTTGTCCGGTTTGAAGCGTCACAAAAAATATACCGTAAAAATTCGTCAATACAACCTGGTAAAGAACGGTTCCTCTTGGAGTTATCTTTATTCCGGTTGGACAACCAAAACATTTACAACAAAATAACACAAAGCTGCTTATTTTACGCCTATATGAGCAGCAATTAAAACAAAAGAGCCAACTTTATACTGGCTCTTTTTTCTTTTTTTTGTAAATTGTAGTATTAATAATGCAGGAGGCTAATTATGTTTATCGAATATAAGAATATAATCGAACTCTTGTCGATTTCAAAAGTCAAATTGCCTAAAGAACCGGATCAAGAAGATATCGTTAAGTTTGTTCCGAGAAAATATATTGATTTTACGCATCCGCAAGGTGCAACTTTTGAGAATGTCGGTAATGAAGTTTGTATGTGTTTGCATCTCAATGATTATAAAGAGGGGAAAACAACTACACATATAACATATTTCGTAGGACATTGTATTGACAAAATCACGAACAAAAAAGTGAATGTGATGTGGTTTGGTCAAGCATATATGCGCCAAATTTTGTATCGAATGAGCGGTCATCCTATTCATGTATGCGGAACATTACATTACGATGAAAAGTTCAGAACCTTTTCGTTGCAAAATCCAAAAATTACAACAGAAAGCAAAAATGAAGCCTTGACTATCTTGCCGGTATATACCGGTATAGCTGAAAAAGACTACGATAATTTCAGAGAAGTGTTGACGAAATGCGTTAATGAATATGAATTTCGAGATTGGATTCCTGAATACATCCGAAAAGAATGTAATCTGATGACTTTAGAAGAAACATACAAAGAAGTTCATTTTCCAACAAATTTCAAAAGATTAAAAAGAGCTTTAACTACTTTGGACTTTGAAAAGCTTTTGAAGTTTTCAATCAAACTTGCAAAACAAGATAATAAAAATTGTTCTAAGACGAGTTTTGTTCCTGCTGATTTTGGAATTATAAAAGAAATCGCTGCAAGATTGCCATTTGAACTTACTAATGACCAAAAGCAGACAATAAACTCAATTCTTTCCAATATGAAAAAAGGGAAGTGTGAAACTGCCTTAATTCAGGGTGATGTCGGATCTGGTAAAACAATTGTGGCAATTATGATTATGGCCGCAATGGCAAAATCGCATTATCAGTCTGTGTTGGTCGCGCCTACATCAGTGCTTGCGGAACAACATTTTCAAGACATAAAAGAATTGTGCGAACCATTTGGCTTAAAAATAGCCTTATTAACTTCTAATATAAAGGCTTCACAAAGAAAAAAGATAATACAAGACATAAATAATGGCAGTTATGATATTATTGTCGGAACACACAGCGTGTTAAATGACAGCATTGAATATAATAATTTGGCATTGATTATTACGGACGAAGAACATAAGTTTGGTGTTTCACAAAGAGAGAAATTAAGAAACAAGACTCTTGGCGAAGTCCATTCGCTCTCAATGTCTGCCACACCTATTCCACGAACGCTTGCAACGACTTTTTATGGTAACTCGGTAAATGTATATACCATTAAAGAAAAGCCTCAAGGAAGGCTTCCTGTAGCCACTAAAATTGAAAATGATTATGAAAATGCTTTTGAATTTTTAAATCAAGAAATCAAGAAAGGGCATCAGTGTTATGTTGTCGCACCAAAAATCGAAAGTGGCTCAGGAAAACAGAAGAATGTTCTGTCTGTAAAACAATTAACAGCAATGCTGGAAAAATATTTCTCCCAACATAATTCTTCTGTCGTGGTTAAATCATTAACTGGAAAAACAAAGGCAGAAGAAAAAACTGCGGTTTTAAAAGATTTTTGCGATAATAAAATTCAAATATTGGTTTCAACCGCTGTGATAGAAGTGGGCGTCAATGTTCCAAATGCAACAGTGATTGCAATATCAAATGCAGAAATGTTTGGTTTGGCTTCGCTGCATCAGTTAAGGGGCAGAGTAGGCAGAAGCAATTTGCAGTCTTATTGTTTGTTAATTTCAGACAAACAAGATAATCAAAGACTAAAAACTTTGGTTGAAACGAATGACGGTTTTGAAATCGCAAAACAAGACTTAAAACAACGTGGATCCGGAGATTTAACAGGCGTTGCGCAGTCAGGTTTTACGGAAGAAATAGCAATTTTGCTAAACAACCCCAAAATGTTTGAGTTCACTCAAAAATATGCTGAAGATTTGAGTAGAATTCCTGTTTGATTTTTTTATAAAAAAGCCGCACATTTTGTATGACCTTTTCTGTTTTTTCACAAAAGTGGTATTAATACAACGAAAGGTGTTAGAAAAAATAAATATCCGTATAGAACACAACAGAGAGGTGTTCGCCAGATTTGAAAAAAATACAATACAATATTAGCAAATTTAGAATTAGGAGGATTTCAAATGCAAGATTATGCCAATTTGTCCGACAAATCCAAAGAATTAAGAGAATACCGAAGGGTTTATGTTAAAAAGAAAATCCGGGAACACGCTTTTGAGATTCGACTATACCTGTCTATTGTCTTGCCTACTGTTGTAACGGCAATAGTTGGGTGTTGTCTTCACAAGGATTTCACTACAATATGTATGTATTGTGGTTTTATGGCACTTTTTATAATGATGATATATCCATTCGCGGATCTTATTTCAACAGAAATTGAAATTCACACAAAAACACATCGTTTGCCACTTTCCCAAGAAGAATTAGAACAAAACGGAATTACTTCGCCTGCAGATTATACTGATTTTCTAAATGAATATTTAGGAGTGCTAAAATGTCCGAAATATATTTTGGAATTAGTTAACATAAGTATTGCAGAATGCTTTTCTGAGTGCAATGAAAGAATTAAATATGATGGATTACATTATATCTGCTCAAAACTTGAAACAGAATAAATAGCAATTTTGCTAAATAGCCTTAAAATGTTCGAATTTACTCAAAATATGCTAAGAATTTTGCTAACAAAAGGAGCTAGTACAAAGCTGGCTCTTTTTTCTTTTTCATAAATTGCAGTATTAATAGACAGAAGATGCTAAATAGCGTTATACTTAAGAAAGGTCAACACACAATAGAGTCATTATGTCAAACAATCAGCATTCAGTAAGCAAATCATACAAATCTGTCGCAGAGGTTAACAAATCGAGAATTGAGAAGCTGTTAAAAAATCAGCACTTGCCGTATCGAAAGATCTCTTCAGACAGTGTAATCATGTATATGGCGTCCGGCGTAGGCGTTATGCTTCGAGACGAGACAGAGCTGCATACCGAGTTTATTGTTTCCATTAGCAAAGAAACCGGAAATGTCTGTATGGATTTTATTATCATTCCGGAAGTGAACCGAGAACAGATGAAAGAAATCCTTGTGGGTGTAAATGTAATTAACTCACTGATTATGGACCAGAAACTTGTGTACGAGCTCCATGGAAATCAAGTGGTTTTAATTGATTCTCTGCATACAGCTTATGCTGAGGTTAATTATTCTTATTTAGAACATTGTTTTTCTGTAATATTGGAGTCGCTTGTGCATGTAAAACTGGCGTTGGAAATGTTTCTTGCTGGGGAAATAACTGCTGATCAAATCCCGTATATCTTGGCTCAAGAATAGGAAGGGCTTTTTGTGGTATAATTATATTGCCAGAGGCTTTTAGATAGCCTTATGGTGTGTAGATAGCGCAAGGCCGAAATTGCGCGTGTAGACAGAGATTGAACCAACAGTGGTTCAATGTTTCAGGTAAGACCTGGGAGAAAGAGCACTTGCAATTAAGCAGGCGCTCTTTTTCTGCATTTATTCGAGAATATAGAGGTGGACAGTATGTTTAGAAAAATCAAAGCAAAATTTTTAGAAAATTTCTATAATGATGATAATTTCATTAATGTTTGGAATGGTCAAGAATTCGCAATGTCTGGTTTCGGAGAAAAAATCAAAGTAATAGGGTTCTTTAAGCAACTGTCCAAATCGCTGAAATATTCAAAACAGAGAGCAACAAAGGGTTATTGTGACAGAGATGTTTGGTCTATGTGTGATTTTTTGGAAGATTTGTTCCCGGCGATGCTTACGGAACTTAAAAATACTCGTCATGGTTCTCCGGTTGTGCTTGAAGATTTCAATAAAGACGGAGATGAGGTGGGCACTTGCCATGACAAATGGGATAAAATTCTTGATGAAATGATTTTCTTATGGCGAGAGGCCAATGAGACAACGTGTTCAAAGAAAAATCGATATGAACAAGAATACCAAAACGCACAAGAAGAGTTTGAAAGAAAGTATGGAGTTTTCGGAGAGAAGTTGCGTTCTGAAGAAGATATAGAACACGAAAAGAATACGGGCTGTAGGATTATTTATGGATTAACTAAGACTCCTGAATATCAAGAAATCTGGGATAAATACTCTCAAGAACAGCGAGACATTGAGGCTTATCGTCGCGAATGTAAAGATCAAGCGTTCGATTTGATGAAAGAACATTTTTACGATTTGTGGGATTGATCTTTCTCAAGACAACATATACACGATAGGGTCTTGCGAGCCGTAATTGGCATTATATCAGAAATCTGATATAATTATTGTATAAGCTAATTTCAGAACAGTTATCTTTTGCGATAGCTGTTCTTTTTTGTACTTATTTTTAAAAATATCAATTTTTTGAAAGGAGAAAAATATGAAAAATACTAAAGATATTGCAACTCGTATGAAAGGATACGAAAAGTCAAGCAGGCACTATTTAACACCGAGAGTACCTGTTATGCTAAGAATTGATGGCAGAGCGTTTCATACTTTCACTAAGGGATTTGCAAAGCCTTTTGATGATGAAATTTTGTTAAAGGCAATGCGCCAAACAATGAAATCACTTTGTGAGATGATACCGGGTTGTGTCTTGGGATATACACAAAGCGATGAAATCACTCTGGTGATTTTGGATCAAAACGCACAAGCTGATCCTTGGTTCGGTTTTTGTCAAAACAAAATTGAATCTATCACTGCTTCAATGGCAACGATGTTGTTCAATCAAGCTTTTCATGAAGCCTATCAAGACTATTATAAGCGCTTAACATTTGCTGCTAAGTATTATGAGGCTTTATATGAAAATGATGCGTATGACCGGGCGACTAAGCAATGCTTAAGTAATAATATTGAAAATATCAATTGCAAAATTGGTTGTTTTGGGTTTTTAGAACAATATTATGAGCCTAAGCTTCATACTGCTATGTTCGACTGTAGGGCTTTTAATATTCCGAAAGAAGAAATATGTAATAATCTTATCTGGAGACAACAGGATGCTACAAGAAACAGTATCCAACAGGTGGCACATACATATTTTGCACACGGTGAACTTAATAATTTGTCATGTGACGAACTTCAAGAAAAGCTTTTCCAAGAAAAAGGCATTAATTGGAATAATTATCCTACTCGACTCAAAAGAGGTTCGTGCTGTGTGAGAAAAGATGTGTTCTTTTCTGCAGATGAAATAAAAAAGAAAAACCCTCTTTATAATGGCGAAGGCATTACAAGGAAAAAGTGGGTAATAGATACAGAGATACCTATTTTCACACAAAACAGAGAGTACATTGAGAATATTCTCTAATGACACAGTGCGATACTGTTAAAATGGAAAAGTACATTAGAGAAATTGAGCAAATCACAACTAAATGTAGACTTGAACTAAAGCTTTTAATAAAATTGGAGGAAAGGCTATGACATGGGATGAATTAAATAAAAAATATCCAGAAGCAAGGGATGAAATGAGCATAGACAGAAAAAGAGATTTCTTAAAAGACTTGTATGATGCTTATGAAGCTGTCGGATTTGTAAACATATTTTGGACTCCATTTGATTTAAATGATGAAGACAAAAGTTATGTTGGAAAATTATTCAAAGTGATTGGAAGATGTGAGGAAGGCAAGGAGTGGGATTTAGAGTCTTTACCAGCTTGGAAAATCGAATTTGAAGATGGACATAAAATGGCTGCATATCCAGAAGAAATTTACTTAGAAGATATGATTGCAAATGGATATAAACGAGACAAAACAATTACACACACTGCAAAATTTTAAACGGAATTGAAAAAGACTGGAAAGATTTGAAAAAATTCTTTTTAGGATGTTACAAGGCAAAAGTAAGTGCTCGTTGGTGTTAAATAATTCGTGGGAAACAATCTTCACTAAAGATTGTTTTGAAATTGGCATTATATCTGAAATCTGATATAATTATGTTATAAGTTAATTCAAGAACAGTTATCTTTTGCGATGACTGTTCTTTTTTGTACTTATTTTTAAAAATATCAATTTTTTGAAAGGAGAAAAGTCATGAAAAATGATTATTCAGCTATTTTAAATAACGGTAAAAACATTGATATGACAGTAATATGTGGCTGCATTGATGCGAAGACACTTAATGACTGCGAGGCTAACTGTCCTAAGTATTCATCTTGTGATAATGTAGCTATTGCTAATGACATTTTAAGAGACTATGAGGAGGAAAATTAATATGCCGTATAACAATTCGCATATGGATACTGTAGCTTTTAGAGATTTTGAACATGATATTCATACGCTCGCAAAGCAAAGTAAGAAAAAAACATATGTTGCATCATATACCGATAGACATATTAGTCGTCTTTCGGGCTGTACTCGTGCAGGAAAAATTAGAAATCTCATTGAAAAAGAAACTGCTGATACTGGAGCTGAATTTGTATCAATATCAAATTTTTCTGATGGATCAGTGCTTATTACTTATCGTAAATAAACAAGAAAAAAGAAAAACTAAGGAGAATTGTTAAAATGAGAATTTTTGGGACAATAAGTGGTAAAATAAGAAATCAAGGAATTGAAACTTACTATCGTGAAGGGGAAGAAAGCGAAAAGTGGAAGAATTATGAAATCGAAATTGTTGATGTCAAAATAAAAGATTCTGCTGAAACTTATCCTTCGTTATGGTTGCATTTTGGCTACAAAGGTAAACTTTGTTTCGAAGATGCTGAAATTCCCGGAAATAAAATTGCTTTTGATGCGACTAAAATCGAAAACGATATTGTTAAGGGTATCAGAAATGTTTGTGGTACTTTAACAAGACCTTGGAAACCTATTTCAGTAGCGGAAAGGGTAAAAGAAACAGGTCGAAACGGATATTGCTTTGACTGTAAATATCGCAGCTGTGATTGTTCTAAATATAAGGCCGACGCCGCTGCCGTACAAGTTGATCCTTATACAAGGAGGATTTAAAGAAAGATTAAGGAAAGATGAAACAGATTAATAATTATATTTGCTTGGTCGATTATTACCGACGACCTTCGTTATTTCGTAATACAAGAGGTTGTTATCGAGTAGGAGCAAAAACACCAGAAGAATCAAAAAGATTGCTTCGTGACAAAATTAAATTTGGCAGCATACTCGTTTATTACGAGTGCGATGCTGAAAGAGATAAACGAAATGGAACTTTTGTTCCATATAAAACAGTTGTTAAAGAAGAACCTTATTTCGAAGATAGCGTTAATGAAAATGGAGACATTGTTCGTATAATGAAAGGTTATAAACAAATTGAACCACATAGTGCAACTGATCCTGTTAATAAGACAAACACAAAGGAGAAAATAAAAGCATGAAAATATATAGGGCTATTTATAATGATGATGGCGTAAAATTAGAAGGCTTCTTAATTAAAAGAGCATTTCATAAACCAATATTTCGTCCATTTGATCGGGGGTGTGGTTTTAGCTACCAGGTAATAACAAGTGAACAAAAAGAAAACATTATTGTTGTTTTTGGAGCAAAAGGTACAGGTAAGAGAAAAAGCCAAATTATAAATAAGGAGAAATTATGAAAAATTATGAAAAATTGTAAAGACTATACTGATTGTGTTTTTTATAGAGCCGTTGAAACCGATTATGATGTAACTAATGGTCACTCATCTTATAGAGAGTATTGTACCAAAACCGGAGAAGATAAAAGAATAATTGGCTTTATCAATTGTAAAAAATGCTCTCAAGATGTTAGCAATTAAGGAGGTAAGGTATGTGGAGAAAGACACCCACTAAGGAACAAAAACAGTGGATTAAAGATAACGGATATACTGAAAAACAAATTGATACTTTTTGGGAAGATTGCCGTTCGACTAATCGAGTAATTAACGCAATTTCAAATGAAGGGGGTACTTGGCGTGATATGAGTATATTCGTCCTTAAGAAACTTCCTACACAAAAACAACGAGATCTTGAATACATCAAGAACAAAAAGGAGGAAGAACAAAAAGAAAAGGCCCGTTTGGCAAAAGCTGAGGCAGAGAAGAAATATTATGAAAATCATTTTGAAGAGATTGTCTATAGTAAAATTCGTAACGGTGAACTTTTGACCAAAGAAGAGTCTGAACGACTCGTTTGCGGTGATAGCCGGGCTAAAATAGTAGAAGAAAACAAAGATCCGGATATTAATCGTTGGACACAAAATGTAGAAACAATAATTAAAATCCGTGATAAATATTTCGCATTTCGTTGGCAATTAGGTCTTACGGAATATCAGGAAAACTCGTATGATTTGGAACCTGTTGAGGTATTTCCTAATACATATGAAAAAACAATAGCGGTAACAGAGTGGCTGCCGGTTTAACCTTATAGACAAGAACGTTTAAGGGAGATATAAATTTAGGAAGTGACAACCTTCGAGTTGTAATTTTGGCTAATCCAAATGACGAGGATTACTCTAACGAGATTAAGTTCACAAGCATTTCATAAAAATTGATAAATCTGATATAATTATGTTATAAGTTAATTTAAGAACAGTTATCTTTCGAGATGGCTGTTCTTTTTTTGTACTTGTTTTTAAAAATATCAATTTTTTGAAAGGAAAAAAGTTATGTTTTCTAATATTAAGCACGGTTGGGCAGATTTTGACTTTAAGGGGTTTAAAGGTGTGTGTTCATACTTACAAGATCCTGTAAAAGATATTTGTAAAGCTTTGACTGGCACTGATGAATCAAAAATAATTACCGTGGAAATGGAAGAAGAAGGGCCAGAATGGTTTCTTTCAATTGCTCCTAATGAAGTTCGCGTGTATCGAGAAGGGAATCCGCTAGAAGTCCGAACTTCACGACACGAGTTTGTAAAAGAATTCGTAAATGACGTTTATCGAGATATTGAATTATGGAGCGAGTGGAGACCCGATAATGATCCAGATGAAGTTCTTTCCGACATTGAAAATAATCTTTTTGATGTTGTCTATTCTGAACTTCTTCGAAATTGTTATACTGAGTTATATGACTGGAAGAAAACAAAACTCAAACAGTTTATTGGCAAAGACATTTTTTGTTGTGCTTATGAGTGCACATATAAAGAAGAATTGCTGACAATTCTTGAAAATTCTGATTTTGATTTAAGCACATATATTTGGCTTTACAATAAAGATCTTCCTTTAGATTATCTTTATGGTATTTGGTTGCATTGCGATGCTTCTGTTACCGATATCCTTATTGATATGATTTTGGAAGAAAAGAGGATGGGGCTTAATGATTAAATATAAGTTTCCTGATTCTCCGCTTTCCGGAGCTGTTTGTCCAAATTGTGGTAAGAAGTCTTGGAATATATTCGAGTGTGAAGAATGTAGGGCAGTATTTTGTAAATACTGTCGCCCTGATTTGGTTAAATTTCTCGAAGACGGTAATGGCGATTGTAATACTATAATTGTTTCTTGCGATTGCGGTTCTAAGGGGTTATTTGTGTGAGGAAAAATTTATGACTGATAAGAAAATCAAATTAAAAATAGGAAGAAAGGTTTATAACATCGGCACCGATGACATCCTTATGGATAATGGTGCTTCGGTGCGGCTTACAACTCAAAACGGCTCTTTCCGCGATTGGACATATACAGTACCGGTTTTGAGTAAAAAGCTTTTTAAAGACCTTAAAGCTTGCTGTTTCATATTCGAAGATCAAGAACTTATTAAAAAATACAGAAATCTGAAGCTTGTATATTATAGGTTCAATATCGAACGAATGATAGAAATGGGTTATGAGGTTTCTGATTAAAACAAGGAGATAGAAATATGTTATTAAAAGAAATTATAGAAAGAATTGATAAATCTGAAGAAAACCGAAATTGTATCGATTTTGAAGCTTTAGCCAATGAATTAGATATTCGTTTCGGTTATACAGATGTCGATGATAAAGATTTGAGATTAACTTCTTATTTTTTATCACCTTTTGACGATGATGGATTCTTTTGCGGAGAAGCTCTATATTTTTTCGATAATGAATTCGTAGCAGTTTCTTGTAAACTTTCTGAGGATACAGATGAGGAGTTTCGCTGGGTGTCAAGAGAGGCTGCTAACACTGTTAAAAATTATCTTTTAGAAATTGATAATTTCGAAGCAAAATTGAATTTTTGTGATTTGAAAGAAGACCATGGTGATGGTTATTCAATTTCTTATCCGGATGAAGTTATTGATTGGAGTAAAGGACAATATAAAGGTAAAAAATTTAAATTTATCGATGATGTGGGTCCATATTTTGATGGCCGGATTAAGATCAGAACTTCTGACGGTACTGAGGTCGTTGTTGACACTTCTGAAATTGAATTTTCATACCATCTTGTAAACAAAACGAAGGAGTAAAATCATATTATGACACAAAAGGAGAGAAATACCTTGGTTAAATGGGCCAAAGGCTTATCGGATACTGAGCTTGAAACCGAATATTATAATGCGGTTTATGATAGTCTCGGTTCACAAACTGAAGCAATGTATGAATTGGGCTATGATATGAGTGACATTCGAGAACAAGAAGCATTTGAAAAGTTTTTGTGTGAAAAAAGTGATGTTTTGGAAAACGAATGCTTAAAACGCAATATTAAACTATGGGAGAAATAGAAAGGAAAAAATATGAATTTTAAAGGAAACGAGCCACTTATGAAACAAGTTGAATTTATTTCATATGGCGGTGCATATCCAAACCTTTGTTCTGGTCTGCTGGTTTTGAAAATCAACGGAAAAGTGAAAAAATTTCCTCGTTACTGCTTGCACTCCGGCGGCAGTGTTTGGTTCGATGATAACTGGGAAGAATACGTCGCGAGTGGGCCATGGTCTATCGATCTCCCAAAGGATTTAGAGCCGCTTCGACAGGAAATCGAAAAGTGCATCAATGAGAATATTCATCATGGTTGCTGCGGAGGATGTATATAAAACATTTCAAATTGGAAAGAAAAAAGAATGCCCATAACGCAATGTTGTGTTGTGGGGAGAATAAGAAAGGAGATAATTCTATGTTTTATCATGAATATCTGACAATGCTTTTAAGAAGATTGCTGGAAATGTTATTCAACACAGGGGATAATACAAACCTTTATTCTTCTTTGGTGGATTCTTTGTTAAATTCTGAGGAAGGTAAGTCACTATTTGAAAAGTTTGCTATTCAGCAAATTCTTATGGAATATTCTTTGAATGAGGTTTTAAATGTTATCGACGAAGATAATTACACATTTGATTCCGAACAAAAAAAGGATCTTAAAATTTATGTCAACAACCTTTTTAATAGCTATATTCGCAAAAGAAATTTTCAGAACAGATAACTTATAAAAATCAGGAGGTTTATATGGAAAATTTTAATGTCAATGTTGATAATCTTTCCACGGAAGAAAAGAAACAATTAATGACACTTATCAGTAGAGCTAATCAAGGGAAAAAATGCATAGTCATTAGCTATAAAGAAGAAGGCGAAACATTATTTGAGACATTGAAAGATAGAGAGTGTTTTTTTAGTAATGGTGTCCTATATCTAAAAATTTTCACTCCGGACTTAAATGACTATAAAATCAATTGTGTAAATGCGATTAGCATTGTAGAGGCCGGTCTTACTCGTTTTGATGATGACGAATTGGTTGTTAGGGCAAAAAGAACTATTGAGACGAAATACATCCCTTGAACTTAGTTGAAAGGAGAAAAAATGAGAAAACAAAACTTAACACAATATGAAGTTGCATTTGTAGTTCAGGGCTATCTGAAAGCTGAAAACGGAGATATTGGTGAGTTTACCTGTAATGGTCTTGTCGAAACAGATGGGGTGTTCTATCTGAAAGATGGAAGGTGGTATTACACGGCTGCAGCAGAAAACCCGCAGGAAGCTTATGATCAGGCGGTACTCGATTTCGAAGCAGCATGCATTGGAGAAGTCGAAATTAACGATTGGTTTTTGGAGCACGTATCAGACGAAGCAGACAACTACTGGTACCGGGAGGACCTCAAAGTATAGCATTTCATAAAGATTGAAAAATCTGATATAATTATGTTATAAGTTAATTCAAGAACAGTTATCTTTTATGATGACTGTTCTTTTTTTGTACTTATTTCTAAAATATCAATTTTTTGAAAGGAGAAAATCGCATTATGACGCGAGGCGTTAAAAGAGAAAAATGGAAGAACTACTATAGACTCACATATAGAACAGGTTTCTATTCTTTAGATCAATTAATTCAACTTTATCAAGATTATGAGTTACATGGGGAAGATTGGGCAAAAACTCCTCAATATGGAAATTTTTTAGTCGGTCAATTGGCTTTGCTACAAGTAATAAATGAAATAAAGGCAGGAATTTTACATAAAGATCTTCTCAGATTGTCTGCTGATAAAGCTGTTGAATGACCATAGTTTCGGTCTTGGAGAGTCTTGGAGCTGATAATCCGAATGACCACAACTATTATGTCTCGTATCTTATTGAGCATCAAGATAGTTTGTTTTAAAAAGTTAAGGGGAACAAAAACACAAAAAATAATAAAAACATCCCGTTAACTGAGTTGAAAGGAGAAAAATTATGTATATCGTTAAAATCATAGGCATTGCCGCTTTAACCATCCTTTTTGGTTTTCTGCTTACAGCTGCATATCATGCACTGGTAGAAATGCTGAGTGAGGAAAGTAACTTTACGACAGGAGGCTGGCGAGATGAGTAATGTCTTGTATTGCTTGGTAGGCCCAAGCGGCTGCGGAAAAACGACGATTGCTGAAATGCTGGAAGCAGAGGGTTATCATTCTATTCAATCATACACAACCAGAGAACCTCGCTACGAGGGCGAGGAAGGCCATATTTTCGTTCCTAAGGACGAGTTCGATAAACTTGACCTAATCACGAAAACAACCTTTTCTGGGGCATTCTACGGCGTCACACGCAATCTTATCGAAGAGAACGATTTGTTTGTAGTTGATCCGGCAGGTCTTAGATATTTAAAAGAACATTATGACGGTCCAAAGAAAATTGTGGCCATTGCTTTTTCTTGCCCTGCAAGTGTATGCAAAGAGCGCATACTTAAAAGGGGAGATACAAAAAAGGAAGCTTGTACTCGATTGAGACACGACAAAAGGGCTTTTAAGAATTTTCTAAAAGATTGTGATTATGAGATTGATGCAACACAGTCACAATTTGAAATTTTAAAGCAAATGAAGCATATCATTGAAACGTTGAATTGGTGGTATGAGCCTGACAGTAATAAAAAGGAGATCGAAAATGTGTAAGGAAGTATTAAAATATGACGAGCTGTTGGCAGAAAAACTTCGTGCGTTTATGGAAGATATCGATTTTTATGAGTACGAGGACGTATGTGAGCTCGGAGAAACAGAAGAAGAGCGGGTTGCCCGAGAAGCAAAATTTTTGCAAAGCGTACATTATTGCAAAGGTGTAGTCATGTGCTTGCAGTCCTATGCTGACGAGAATCCGGACAGTCGAGAGGATTGTCAAAAGATGATTCAATCAATCAAAGAACACATGACGGCTTAATTTAAACGAAACAGGGTAGAACATGGGTTCTGCTCTGTTTTTTTTGTATTTTTTCTAAATAATCGCCTGAATTTTTCTTTTTTCAAAAACTGCAGTATTAATAGTCAACAGAGAATAATAACACACTATGTACCAGAGTCGTTTGGTGTGTTTACTTATCTCTGACTCCTTTCGCTCAAAAAATCGATTCTGGTACAATTTCAAATAATAGGGGGCTTTTTGTGAGCTATTATTATAATTATTATATTGGTTATCGAACACCTGACGGCAAAATTTATCCATTAGGTCCATTCGACGCTAATGGTGTTATTCATCCTGCATTGTGCAGATCGCGCTCTTACGCCTCAGCGCTACATCATGATTTCAGTTGTATACCTGAAGAGGATGTCACAAACGAATTAAGAAAAGCACTTGGATATATTGAGAGTAGTCACAAAGACAATATTCAATTTGACGGTGGAAAATGGCTGACGATTTCCGATTTGCCTAACGGCTCGTTTATCAAAGACGGTTACTTTCTTATTGAGGACGTAATGCGTTACAACAGAACTGGGGAAGCAGATTTTTGCGATTGCATTTCAAAAGAAGTATATGCTGCCAAACTTCAGAACGAAATCACATTTGGCCCGCCTTTGCCTGAAATAGACGAATTTGGACAAGACGTAACACCAAATTCTTGCAGAGATTATATGTATTTTGCTTATCCTAACACAGAAAGCGAAGAATACGAAGCCTGTGTTATCAGACTCGCAGCGGAAACGTTTGAGTTTGCAGTTCCAAAAGGCGCAACGATGGTTGTTATTGAGACGGAAGGATAAATTTAGAAATTCCGAATTGTATACATTTTTTCAAATTAGGAGGATTTTATGAAAACAGAAAAGTTTAACAATGTCACGTTGGAAATTTCAAATGAAGGAAAACTTGCAATCAAAGAAAAAAGACGTCGCATCAGACAACGATTTTCAGAAATTTTTGTCGAGATCTCTGGGATTATTGGAACGTTTCTCGTTTCTTTTGTACTGTGTCATTTGTTCTTTCTCCCCGTCAATAATGAGATCCGCAAGGCATTATCCACTGGAGAATGGATAGATTGTGATTGGTTTTGGTTTTATTTTACAGTTTTGACTATTCTTTTTATTGGACTTTCCACCGCGTTTGTTGGCAGAGAACTTTGGCTTTTTAAAATTTGCGAACGAAAAAGCAAGAAAAGATTTGACTTCTTGCCACTTTCAGATAAGGCATGCCAAGAATTAAACATTAATAGTATTGAGGAATACTGTGAGTTTTTGAATCATTTTTTGTTCAGAACTCCGACTGGCAAAACTTATAAAAGCAATATGTCTTTTGACGATGCTGTTCAAAAATATTATTATTACTGGAAAATTGCCAAAATGCCGGACGAACTTCTTGAGGCTATTAACGAGAAATTTGAAGAAACACATAAACATATAGTGTATGGAGCCTCTACTAGTCCATATCTGTTTTATGAAATTGTCGCAGAACACCACGCCTGACTGGCGTGTGCGACTGTCAGACGTGGTAATTCACGAGTAAAGATGCAGTTGAAACAATACTTGACGAAATGTCGAAAGGACTTAAGATGTATAAAACTCTCGTCAAAGCACAAAAAAATAAAGAGATTTTAAAACTTAAAATTATTGGTCGTTTGGAGAATCCATCTGGGATACAGCCTAACAAAAAGTGGTTTGCTGTTGGGTATTACGAGGGTTATCAGGTTTTGATTCCAAGTGATACACTTTGTTTAGACAATCTTGAGGGCGTAATTAATGAAAATGGGAATTCTGTAAGTGATTACGTGAAAGAACAAATGTATAGAGCTTGTATTGGTGCAATGATTGACTCGGAGATTTCGTTTGTCATACACGATTCTCCAAATGCAATAAATCCAGAATTAAAACTTATTCTTGGTGTCAGAGTTCGGAGGATGTAATATGCCTAATATACATACTTTATATCGTATCTACTACGGCGACATTATAGTATATGTCGGAAGAACAAATCAGCCTCTTTCGACACGAATAAGAGGGCATCTGTTTAAAAGGCCGATGCATAGAACATTAGATATAAATCAAATCTCAAAAATAGAATATGTCGAGTTCGAGTCTGAGGCTGATATGAATTTATATGAAATATATTATATTAATTTGTTAAAGCCTGCTTTGAATTGTGATGACAAGGTTAAAGACGAATTAACTGTTAAACTTCCGGAAGTCGAGTGGAACGAAGCTCATTTTAAATTATGGGACAAGTGGAAACAAGAAATTAAACAACAAGATAATAGTTTTCAAGATCTTCGTCAAAGGTTGATGGATATCGAAGAAGAAAAAAGAATATTAAGAAGTTCAAGAAAATTAGAACAAATATCTCAAGACGAATTTTGTAATAAAATGGATTTATATTTAGAAGAACAAGCTAACATTAGCCAGAAATTATATCCTAAAAGTTAGCTTTTTTCTTTTCTACTGAATATTTAAAGTATTAGTTTAGTGTTTTGTCTCATCGCAAAAATGTGTTATAATTAGAACAAAGTTAATAATATCACCTAATAGTAGATCTCCCACGATCAGGGAAGTTTTGAGGTTAGGCGGTTTAGAAGCGGTTATCTTCGGATGACCGCAATTTTTTTTACACAAAAAAACATTATATACTCATTTTGTGAGCAAACGAAAGGAGAAAAATATGGAAAATTATTACGTCCTGGGCAACAACAACCAAGAACGGTCAGCAATCAACGCACTTGCAACAATATTGCAGGACGAATCTTTGCAATTAACTGTACAGGCTGATAAAAGGGGAAATTACTTTTTTATCAAAGATGAAGAAAACAGCAACACCTATGGTCAAAAGGATGTTGATGGTTATCAATTTGATAATCTGGAAAAAGTAATGGATGCTTTCGAGGATTTTCATCAGAGTTGTTTTTTGGAAGTTCTGGATACAAGATGCGACGATGACGACATCGAGTTTGGCGACTACGATGCAGCGGTAGGCTATTTGTTAACATCTAAAGAGTTCCGCCATCTTCTTCGAGGCATTACACCAGAAAAATGGATTTATCCTATTGGGTTGACTGCTGAAATTAACCAAGCAGATCTAATCGATTTTGCAGAAAAACTGTTATGTAAAGAAATTGTAACAACAATGAGTGCTTGTGCTCTTGTTGAAACACAAAACATGGTCTTTCTGTCTTTCTACGGTGTAAATGATGAAATTACAAGCTTGAAGAAAGACACAGATTGGCGTCTCGCGTATTGGTTGGATAATTTAACATCTGCCGGGCAAATTCGTGACTTCTTTATGGAGTATACGTCCTACGCTCAGCTTCTTAAAAGTATGCAGCCTGAAGTCATTGAAGATTTTGATGAAATGGGTAGTGATTTTTATCTTAATAAAGCCGCCCTGTGTTTCATGGGTCTGAATTGGCTCATCAATGAACCTGATCGTCAAGGTATCTTAAAAGAACCGCTTACACAAGCGGACAAAGAAGAGATGTACGGGCAGTTTATTGATCTTTTCGAGGACTTCCTGGAAGAGAGAAATGTTTGCTTTGGAGATCCAAAAGAAAAAGACACATCCAAAAAGGACGCTGTGATCACTGGCGATGATTATGACGAACTCAAGCAAAACATTGAGAGTCTGCTTGTAAATTGGAACTTGATTTAAAAAAGGAGAGATTTATAATGTGTGAGTACAGCAAATATCTTGGTACACTTGTTCGCTGGAATAATTGCATTTGGTATGTTGACAATGACGATTGTAATTTCAAAGACGAAAACGACGAAACGTCCTTGTTTTTGCTTCCAGAAGAATATGCCGATGCAGACAAGAATGCAGAACTGATGCGTAACGGAGATCCGGACAGCATTGGGTATTGGGTTTACGAATCATTGATCGAGCCCGTTAAGGAAGAAAGGAGATAAAAAATGAGCAAAGTGCTTATTAAGGCAGAAACTACCGGTTACGAAGGTAAGGGTGAGTTTTGGGTTAGAATCGCCGATAACGGACTATCCCAACTCATAGAAAAAGATTATATTGTAACTCCGGAAAATTTGCCTGAAACTATCACAGCAGACGAAATCACAGGAACGCTTGGTCAGCTTCTCGATGAGGTGGATCTGCCTGCTGATCTGTACGATCAAGTTCAAGACTTGTATAGTAGAGCATCTGATCTTTTAGACGGAAAGACAGGTGCAAAAGCAGAAGCCAAATACGATGGTTCATTAGAATCTTTGTTTGAGTCGATATCTCGAGCAATTGAATCTACAGTTCAAATTTGCATTTCGGAAGACTCGGATTTAATAAATCATCTGTTTGATTTTGGATGTGAAGCAATGGATCTTATTAAACCGTGTCTTTATAACAAAAAGGCGTTTGATGTGGTGGATATGACCTTGGAGGTTGACTATTGGATTGATGCTTACAAGGACGAATATTCATACAAAGAGCTTGCCAGAGAATGCTGTCAAGCCATTGTGTTTGATCTGTTTTGCATCATTGACGGTGTTTCTTCAGACAATGATTTCAAAATAGAAAGAACTGCATTTGATGATACGCTGCAAGATGCAGAATTTCATTACTTATGGTGTAAATATTTGAACAAAAAAAACAATAAGGAGAAAAAATTATGTCAAAGAAAGTAAGATATGGCGTAGCATACGAAGCATATGGCTATGCAACCACAACGGTTCCGGATAGTGTACAAACCAGAGATGATGCCATCAAGTGGTTGAAGGAACATTGGGATTGGTTACCACTTCCAGAAGATGCGGATTATGTTCCTGGGTCAGACGAACTGGATTTAGAGTCTGATATTGAACTCTATGAAGATTAAATATAGACATATTTCTGACCCTTCTGTTTTTAAAGAATTCAATACTCATATAGCGTTTGTGACAATGCCCAGTATTTTTAAGGGAGATAGGACTCAACTTGAGTACGATGAATTTACGCTCAATAAATTTAAAAAGGACAAAAACAGGGGAGTAATATTGGAATATCGTATTGTTGACGATAAATAAGTTAAGGAGAAAAATATGAAATACAAAGATATAGATATTGATGTTAATCAAGAAACAAAAGAAAAGCTCATTCGAAAAAGAAAAGAAAGAACAACCGATATTCTTTCAGTTGTTCTTACGCTTTTGATGATAGGTATTTTGTTGGCAATTATACCGACAATTGTTACAATATGTTCGCCTTCTGATGAGAAATACGTAACATTTGTGGTGACTTTTATCATTAATTCTGCTGTGCTTTTAATCGGTCTCTCTTTGCTTCATTTTGTGGCTCGCCTTCAGTCTAAAAGAAGAATCAAGTATTTGCCACTTGACAAAGAAACAATGCAAAATTTAAACATTCACACAATTGAGGATTATTGTAAGTTTTTAAACGAATTTCTTTTTGTGACACCATTTGGAAAAGAGGTAAAAGACAGTTTGCCTTTTGGTGATATCACAGAAATTCCGAATGAAATGCTCGAAGAAATCAACAGTAATTTTCCTGTCGAGGACGGCAGAATGGCTTGGAGCGACTTGTGTAGTGCGTATTATGTTTTAAAAGAGGATTGTAAAAGTGAGAGTTGGGCAAGCACTTGTAGCCAGTGCTGAAGACATTACTCATTGGCGAGAGATGTCTAACCAACCGAGAAAGGAGGAAAGCTAATGACAAAATCTGAATTGGCAAATCTGATTGTAGAGTTTGCACACTGGGATGGCATTAAAAATCCTGAAGAACTTTGCAGACGGTGTACAAAGGCTGAGTTGCAGGATATGTATGACTACGGGTCAGCAACGGAAGACGAATATTTTGATCATCTTTACGAAAATTGATATTCATAACAAAAGGGAAGTCTTCGGACTTCTCTTTTTTTGTTGTTTTGTGTGCGAAGTGAAATGTGATATAATTATTTTATAAGTTAATTTAAGAACAGTTATCTTTTTGCGATGACTGTTCTTTTTTGTACTTATTACAAAAAAGTTATAAATTTGAAAGGAGATTTTTTATGAATAAAAAGCTTGAGAAATTGAGAGACTTGGCGTCTGATGTTTCTGACACTACGGTTGAGGACGCAAACACATATACCATTTTGAGTCTTTGCGATCAGCTGGTGGATGCGATTGATGTTTATTTAGAAGATCAGAAGGATTGTAAAAGTGAGAGCTGAACAAGCACTTGCATACTTCAAGCGTAGACGAGATGCGATGCAACTCTTGGAAGAAGATGCTGCAATTTGGGCACTTGAGAAGCAAATCCCTAAAAAGCCAATCAAGGACGACAACAATATGGCTTGCCCGATGTGTGGCGCAATTATTGGTATGAGTCCATACTGTGCAAAGTGTGGTCAAGCATTGGATTTGGGTAAGAGGCCTATTAATATCTATCTTCAAGATCTAACCGCTCTAAGGAACATGTATGGCGCTGATAATGAAAATTGCGTTACTTGTAAGGATTGTCTCTATGACGAGTTTTGTGTTTCGCCGTTCAAGTGCGACAATGACACCAGTGTGTATTTCTGTGATAAATTTACAAATAAAAATTGCAGTCATATTGAGTTAAAGGAGAAAGACAAATGAGTAAATTCGTAGTAAATGAAGATATGTTCGGTAAATATTGCACAATTCCAACGGGATGCAGCAGAGCGGAACATATCTACAAAATCGTAGCAAGGATTGAAAGCAACACCTACTGTGATATTCCTCTGTTTGGTGGGTCAACCGAAGAAACAACACACGTAAGTGTCATTCCAGTGTTGCTTGTAATTCATTGTGGAATTGATGAAAGCAAGGTAATAAGAGTGCCTTTGGCTAAATGCAAAATTTGCGCTGCGCCGTCTGGCTGGATCAGTGTAAATGACAGACTACCTGACACGAGCAGATATGTAATTATATGTTTGGAAACAGGAGATATGTGTTGTGGGTGGTACGGCCCAAACTTACAAATTTGGTTTGATGAGAATGCAATCAAAATTGAGTCGGTTACTCATTGGCGAGAGCTTCCAGACCCGCCGAGAATGGAAGAGAGCAAAGAATGACTTGCAAAGATTGTACTAAATTGTTAGAAAACTTAAAGAGTGATTTAAGTAAAAGCCAATTTAGCGAATTACGGCATGATGTGCAAGCAATAGAACGCATTGTTGAACTATTGCAAAGCGACAGAATTGTTGAATTACCAAATATAGAAATAGGGCAAGAATTATTTTATATTGATAAATATGAAAAGCGAGTAAAAAGTGATACCGTATCGAAATTAACTTTTGAGCAAAACGACTTAGGAGTTAATACAGGTGTGTGGAGTGATAATTACGGCTTTTCAGTGTTTTTCAGTGATGTTGGTCAAACAGTATTTCTTACCAAAGAAGAAGCAGAAGCAAAGTTAAAGGAGTTAAAAGAATGAAAAAACAACACGATTGTGCTAATTGCGATTTTATGAAATCTCTTGAAGATAATAGTGGTCGAATTTTTCATTTCTGTATGTTTGACCAAAGTGATGTTTATCTTGGAGAAGTTGAAATTGACGATTGTTGCGAGTTGGACGGATTCGCAGAAGAATTGTATTGCGAGCAAACCGATAAATGAATTAAAAGTAGGATAAACGGTAACACACTGGCAACCATTGCCGGAAGCACCTAGAAAGGAGACTTATTAATGGCGCGATATTTTAAGGTTGTCGAAATTGGACGAGATGATTTCGTTTCCAAAATGGGGGACGATTTGGATTGCTGCCAGCTTGCTGCGAACATTGACGGAATTTGTTATGTAGCTGTTGATGATGAGCAAGAAGATGAAATCAATATTGACATCGATTGCTTATAAGCAATGCTTATATATGCAAAACTGGAAAGGAGATCAACAATGATTAAATTTGAAAACACTGAAGTTATGGGTTGGGAGTCTGCTATCAGAGGCATGCGCAATCCGATGAACTCTTGGGAGAAGAGCGATAGCGGCTGGTTTTCTTCTGAAGATGATATGGGCGTCGATTATGTACAATACAATTCTCACTCTGATCCATCAGAGCTATACTTCGTCGGCCAAAACGACCTCGATCTCATGACTCGTCTCCGCAATGCTGGTACAGATCATCGTAAGTTCATGCGGATGATTACAGTGTATGTCGACATTACTGCACCTTTGTATTGGTGGAAGGAGTTCGATACGTACAAAATCGGCACGGTTGCAAACTCTTGTAGCACGATGCACAAGATCGCAGCGAAGGAGTTTACGCTGGAGGATTTCAGTCATGAACATTTGTTTACAGAAGAGAACCTTCGGTATGAAGCGGAGCCGGACTCATTGAAACTACTGAACACTATAATTAATGCTCTAAATGTTTATAGATTGGCATATTTAGAGGAAGGTGACAAATCGATTTGGTGGCAAATGATCCAGCTTCTGCCAAGCTCTTACAACCAGCGTCGAACTGTCATGCTGAATTACGAGGTTCTGGCGAATATTTATAAATCTCGTAAGAACCATAAGCTGGACGAATGGTCTGTTGGATTTATGGAGTGGATTGAGAGCTTACCATATTCTGAACTGATTACTGGAGAGGATTAACGATGATGCTTTCATGTAATCGATTTGCGTTTATTCCACATCTTTGTCTCGAATGCAAGCGTTATATTTGGCTTGAGGGTTATAGAAGAGCCGAAGTTTGGAAAGAATCTGTAGATATGCACATCAAAGAAAATATTTGCAAAAGTTGTCTTGAAAAATTTGATGTTGGGACTGATAAATGAAAGGAGAAATTATGGCTGACAAATTTGTTATTTGCAACAACGAAGACGAAATAAAATCGAATGAATCATGTTATGGCAATCAAACATTTGAACTTTCGGAAAAAGATCTTATAGCTCTTTTTGAAGGAAAGACCCTTGCTGCAACAGTAAATGATGAATATGGTATATTTATTAAAAATGTACCAAGTTGGAATCTCAAGGAGAATTAGCATGAAATTCATAGTTGATAAACTTCCGTACTATAGAGAGGATTGCCCATTTGAAGAAATGTGCCGAGATAGTATATTTGCCGATAAGTGCCCTCGATATTGGAATAAATATAAAATTTGCTCTGACGATAATCCGCATGAATGTAATCTTCTTATCGAGACAAACGATCTTACGCAAAAGGTTGTCAATAATGAGGTAGGAGAGTTAAAGGAGGAAAAGAATGAGCTGGATTAGGGGAGAATTTGTTATTGACTCGATCAGTCAACAATCCCTTGCAAAAGCGAGAGCGCAAATCGTTGGTCAGGTGAGACACAATGCGGACCTTGAAGAGTTTTCAAATATGGGGGAAGATATTGGTAATATCACACCGATTTATCCACCTGAAAGTTGTTGCAGAAGCTTGCGTTCAGTAGAAGAATGGTACAAGAATAGTTATGAAGTCTTTCACCGTCCATATCAGAAATATATTCCTTTTCTCGATACGGGTAGTCTGCCGAACAATAAGCGGCTGCTGACGCTGGAGAAACGACTTCAAGACGAAATTTCCAAGCGAAATGCATATTACAATGCACACAATGTGCAAAATTTGCAGGCTAAGTACATTGGTTGCAAGAATTGTGGATCAAAAGTCAACAAAGACTACATTCACAATAACAGTTGCCCAGTGTGCCACAACAATATGTTGTCTGATACAGTACAGAAGCGACTGGATGCGTTCAATGCCAGAATTGACGGCTTAAAGGCATCCATTGTTGCCGAAAAAGAAAGACGCGCTGCAAAGGCGCCTACGCGATATTTAGTCGTGTATTGTGAGTATGTAGGTTAATAACAAAACAAAAGAGCCCGCTGCAAGGCGAGCTCTTTTTTTTATGTATCTACAGAAAGTTTGACAAGGTACGCCTGTGGGAGTATAATATTGGTGTGAGGTGATAATATGAAAACGCTATATCATGGTTCAAAAGATATTGTCAAAGTTCCTGTATACGGAAAGGGAAAGCAGTATAACGATTATGGGCTCGGTTTCTACTGCACAGAGGATTTAGATCTTGCTATGGAATGGGCGGTTGATTTGGAGCGCAATGGATATGCAAATCAATATGAAATTGACGAAACACAACTATCAATATTAGATCTGAATGATGAGCATTTTACTTTTTTGCATTGGTTGGCTGTTTTGTTAGAAAACAGGCGCTTTACTGTAAATACACCTCTTGCGGTAGAAGCAAAAGAGTATATTTTGCATAATTTTCACGTGAATTATCAAGACTATGATGTGATTGTCGGATACAGAGCCGATGACAGCTATTTTGCTTTTGCACAGGATTTTTTAAGCGGTACAATTTCTTACAGGCAATTAAGTAACGCAATGAAATTTGGCAACTTGGGACAGCAATTTGTACTAAAAAGCAAAAAGGCATTCTCGTTGTTAAAATATGTAGATAATCACTACGCTGATGCTGACACGTGGTTTGCACAAAAGGAAAGTCGTGACAAATTAGCTCGCCGAGAATACTTCGATGCAGAAAGGAACAAAAGACAAAGAGGGGATTTATACATTACACAAATTTTGGATGAAAGGATGACTGCAGATGATCCACGCCTACGATGAAACATATTTAGAACAAGCAAGAACAATGTTAGGAACAATGCTGGATTTTGCTGTGCATGACTTAAAGTACAATATTCAGGATTTTTATACACTGTTTTGTGAGTCAAAGTTTGCCAAAGCGTTTGAGACAGGAAGCTCGGCTTTGATTGCAGGTAAATCTGGCGTAGAATTGGCTTATGATATAGTTGGAAACAGCGATACCGAGCCGAAATTTGCTATGAACAGAAGTCCGGAATATTGGACCGGGTGGGCACTTGCTTATTATCAGTGGTACACTGCCTTATCATTTGAACAAATCAATGCCTTTATTTCAATTAAAGATATTGTAAAAATGTATCCCAAATATCACGAAATGGATATTATGCAGTTTGTTGACAGTTTGGATCGTCTATATGCGCAGAAAAATCCGGATTCCAACTTAAAGATAAGAAGAATTGCTGCCGGATTGACACAAAGCCAACTTGCCAAATACTCAAAAGTGCCTTTAAGGACAATACAACAGTACGAACAAAGGCGCAAGAATATCAATATAGCGAAGGCAGATACGGTGGCCGCATTGGCACAGGCGTTATCTTGCAAAATTAAAGATTTGTTTGAAATCACATTGTAGTGCATGCGAACGACTGGCCCCAGCTTTGCGAACGGTTGGCTGCATGATTTTACTCAAAATTATAAAGTTAACTTCGATTGCAGCTGCTGATGATCAGTAGCTGCTTTTCTTATGCTACTATTTGAATTTCATTTCTTCCCAGATAATCAAAATATATTTTTAGCTCAATTAATAGACAATAACGGCCAAAATTGTTGGTTGCTTTTTAGACCAATTTTATGCTATGCTATGCTAAGCTTGGTGAGATTAGAGACTTAAGATAGAAAAGGGGGAGAAACTATGAGTGAACTCTATGAAACCAATATGACAACCCATCGGCCCTGGAAAAAGGTTCTCAGCGTTGTTTTGTCAGTGATTTTGGCATTCGGCACACTGGTGACACTGACCGTTGGTTCGTCTCGATTGCAGGATTGGCTTGGGATCAAGTCCATGCTGTCTGCCTACGCAGCGGAATATGTGGATACCGCCGGTGCTATCGCTGTTGATAAAGACGCGATGCTGGCCGATTCTCATACCATTAACTTGGAAAATCGAGACGGTTCCAACACGGTCTACCTTTTTTCCGAGCCGATTTCTTTTATCGATGAGAACGGAAATCTGAAAACGAAAGACATTTCCGTGGTAAAAGAGACTGACAAAGCATTAAAAGCCAAAGGTTATACTTACACCAATGGCCAAAACGACTACCGCATCCATTTTGCACAGCAGGCCGCACAGGGCGTGCTGGTGCAGTTTGACGGCGGCAGTTATACCGTTGCGCCTGTGGGTAACACCGATAGCATAGGGGAGAAGAACACTTCTGTCAGCCTGAACGAGGAGTTCGAGACTTTCTCTTATGCCAATGCCTACGGTGACAGCACCGCTTTGCAATTTTATCCCCAGCTTAACGGAGTGAAAGATGAGATCACCCTGGACAAATTCACTGGGCAGACGGATTTTGCGTTTCGTTTAACAACAGAAAATTGCACAGCCGTTTTGCAAAAGGACGGTACAGTGGAGCTGCAAAACAGCGACGGAAAATGTGTGCAGACCTTTGCTGCACCGTTTGCCTACGACAGCGCATATGTTGTAGGCGATAAAAACGATCATTATACGGATTGTTCTTATCAATTAAAGCAGACCGGTGATCATAGCTATACTTTGACCGTCTCTGTTAGCAAAGACTGGCTGCAAAGTGAAAATACAGCCTACCCAGTCACCATCGACCCGGTGACTTCCAATTTGAATAATTACCGGGACGCCGGTGTGTATAGCGCTTCCGGCAGTGCCAATGTGTGCTATGGCAAGGAAGTGACCTGCTGCTTTGGTAAGTCTCAAGAGTACGGTGTAGGTCGAGCATATAATATGTTCACCTTGCCGGAGAGCATTAAAGCCGGCGCTAAGATAAACAGCGCCTATTCCTGGCAGCGTGAGACCACCGGGCGTACATCTGATTTCTATGTAACGCCATACTTGGTGAACGCCTATTGGGAAGAGGGAACTGTCACTTGGAAAAATAAGCCATCTTTTGTAAAAGATGTAACCATGACCCGGCGAAATATTAACAGTCATTCTACCGATGACTCCAGAAATGGGTATTGGTACAAATTCAATATCGCCAATGCGGTAAAGCTGTGGGCCAACGGGCGAAAAAATTACGGCATTGTTTTTGTCAGTGAGGAGGAGAAAAAGGACGCATATAACTGGCGCGCTTTTACCTCCAAGCAGTACAGCGACTCTGCCATGCGGCCCTATACAGTCATTAACTATACTAATGACACTAAAGGCCCGTCCTTTAATCTTTCCAAATCGACCAACGCTTGGACGAATGGCGATGTTACTGTAAGTATTTCCAATGCTAAGGATGTGGGCGTAGATACCAATACAACGCCCGCAGGTTTGGCTACAAAGCCGTTTTGTATCACTACTTCCACTACAAAATCCTACTCGACTGTTAAGTCAGTTGCATACAAGACCAACCAATCCAAGGTGTATGGAACTGTTGTAGACAAGGCAGGTAATGCCACTACCAAGACCGTTTCCATTACGAATATTGATAAGTTGGCACCCGGTGCACCTACCGTTAAACTCAGTGCCACTGGTTGGACCAATCAGAACGTAACGGCAACGGTACGGGCAACGGACGCTGCTGCCACAAGTGCCTACGGCAAATCGGGAGTTGTCTTCTATGGCTATTCGCTTACTGGCGCAAAACCAACCGGCTGGCAGACTGTTGATCAGACTGATTCTGCTACAACTTTCACCCTAAAAAATGGCGGCACCTATCACTTCTATGCCAAGGATCGAGCCGGTAATATCTCTGCGCCTACAACCGTGCAGGTAAAGATTGACAAAAGCGGACCGGAATTTAGCGTAATTGCTAGCGCAGACAGAACCCAGTTGTTAGTTGAGGTATCAAAGAGCACTTCCGGTGTAGCTGGCTATAGCTTTGATGGCGGCACAACTTGGGACTATACAAACAAAACTGAATTTACAAAAACATATGATCGGCCTCAAAATACTTGGAGGGTCTTAGTCAAAGATAATGCCGGTAATATCGCAGACAGTAATGGCTTTTCTTCTGACCCGCCTGTAATTTATCGCGATGGCGATTTGGTGGCGCTGTATGGTACTGGAGATCTGCAATATAAAATTGATAACGGTGAGTGGTTGACTTACACCGGACCGTTTTCTGTAGATCACACGAAGCAAACAACCGTCCGTGCTGCTTATAAGAATCAGACTTCCCATTCTGTTCAACTGGTGCTACCGGCGGATTATAATGCGCAAATGGCACCTGTGCATAGCGCAACGGACGCCACGATTACTTACGGTAACGCCCAGTTTGACCTGAGCCGCACCTATATGCCTGCGGACGGCACTTGGTTCTGGAGCACAGACAGCCGGTTGGAGATCGTTGCCGATGGTGTGCTTTCTGTCACTTTGCCGGACGGTTCTCAAACTGCATTTACCCGTAGTACGCAGTCAAATATTTATACCAACGCTTTAACAGATCAAACGGTAGCTGTCTATGATACAGACGGTGTAGTGACTTACGCCTTGTCTGCGGACGACCAGACATATACCTATAACGCTGCAGGATTATTGGTTGCAATTTCTGACGATGCGGGACATTCCATTTCAATTACCCGCACGGAAAACCGTTTGCAACTTAGCTACGGATCTGGCGATGATACGCTGTCTTATACCTTTGTCTTGCAAAACGATCTGGTGCAGAACCTCATCCTGCCGGACGGTACAAAGCTGGTCTATACTTACAAAGACGGCGCCTTGTCTCTGGTCAATGAGGATAGTAACACATTGGCCGTACAGCGCAGCAATCAGCAGCCTTTAGGACAGTACGCTTACGACAGTGCTAAAAGAATAATCAAAGAAAATGGCGTCACTTATACCTATGATGAGCAAGGCCGTTTGACCGCTGAGACAGGTACGGATGGCAATACCGTCACTTATACTTATGACGGTACCACTGTGACTACCACGGATGCAGACGGCAACAAGACCGTTACGGAATATGACGGACACCTGCGCCTGTGCGCCAGCACGGATAGCGATGAGAAAACCATCCGCAATACCTACGATGACCGAGGCCGTTTGGTAAAAGAGGGAGATACCGAGTATTTCTATGCGGACGATACCGATCGCCTGACAAGTGCCAAATCCCCGGACCAGATCATCACATATACCTATGATAACCGAAATCGACTGATCCTGACCATGACTGCTCCCAATGACGGCACGGACGATAGCGAGATCAACGCGCAAAGTGACGATACCGCAAACGACAGTACGGACAACAGCACTACCGAACCGGACGACGATGAAGAAACTGTAGAGACCACGTATACCTACTCCGTCTATACAGGCGAGCAATTGTTGCTCCAGTTCACTTCCACACGTTCGTATGATTATGACAGCATTACCGCCGATTACCCGGTGGCTGCCACTGCCTTTACTGTGCAGCGTGAGAATGATGCTGTTAAAGTGCCCACTGTTCCGGACGATGTGACCCAGTACACCCGGTATGACTACGACGGCGCCATGTGCACCAAATCCTATGAGCTGCAAAACAGCGACGATACCCTGACCGTAACGACAACCGATTATCTGGACGGCCTGGCTTCATCGGTTACGCAGCAGGAGGTCACTACCAATACCAGTGGCTCTACTGACATGACGGTGACTCTCACCAACTATACCTATGACAGTCTGTGCAATGTTCGCACGGTCTCCGGCACCACGGAGAGCGGCAGCAAAACATCAGCCTTTAGCACCACATATACTTACGACGATTTGGGCCGCACATTAACTGCCAACGACACCGTTGCAAAGACACTTACCGCCTATGTGTATGACAGCCGGAGCAATGTGCTGCGCCAAACCCAGACTGCAACGGACGATAGTGCCGATCAAACCCCGTCTGTGACCCGTACCGTCTATGACGGCTGCGGTCGTGTACTCCAGGTAATCACAGATGATTATGTAGCCGGTGAGGACGGCCTAAATGCCGCCACACCTGTGGATTCTTATGCCGACAGTACCAAGGGCACACTAAATGCCTATGACAGCCGTGGCAATCTCACCTATGAGCGTAACAGTCAGGGCGTGGTCACCCACTTTGCTTACAGCGATACCAATAAGCTGGTGCGTGAGGCTTTTGATAAGTATGTATTTGCCTATGACTATCAGATCGAGCCAAGTGAATTGGACGGACAGACAGTATCGTATATCCGCACCATTACTGTGGCGGGGCAGAACTATGCCACCGAATATTACACCGACAAAGACTTATTGATTGCAAAGGCATTTGCAAACGGTCAGGCATTACGTTATAATTATAACGAAGATGGCGACTTGACTGCTCAGTACCACGATAGCGACGAGACACCCTTTGTCACCTATACCTACGATAGTGAGGGTACCTTGCAGTCCAAGACCAATACGGATACGGGCCTGCGCACCGTATATACCGGTGATTTGACAGAAGTATATCAAGTTGCCTCGGACGGCACGGAGACCTTGTATTACAGTTATTCTAACGAAGAAACGACCGACAGTGGCAAGACAACCCGCATCTACAGCGCAAACACTCTTGGCACGGAGGTCAGCCGTAAGGTAACGGACAATACCGTCAGCTATACCGCTGGCAGCCACGCCTTTACGGTGCAGTCTGCGGAAGACAGCGCCAACCGTACCGCAACGGAAACTTTGACCGCCGGAGATAAGACTCTTGGAACCACTTCTCGCACTTATGACGAGCAGGGGAGAGTCACCGCTGAGACCATCACTTATGGCGAGAATCAGCTGTACTTAAGTTATCAGTACGATGATCAGGGTCGCTTGACCTATTATCGTCAGGGTCGCAATGCGGATAAGGACAATCATGCCCAGATCAGCCGCTATCAGTATGACAGCAAGGGTCAGTTGGTGCGGGAAAATATCTTCTTTGATAACAAGGGCGCAGGCTTTACCCGCACATACGCCTACGACAAGCGGGGGAATATTACTTCTGCCAAAACATATGCCTATACAGAGGGCGAACTGACCGACCAAACCCCAACCAAGTCCTACACCTGCACCTACAAGAGTGGAGATGATGTGTGGGAGGACGAGCTGGTCAATGCCACTGCCATTGATGAGAACAGTTCTCTGCTGTATGATGCAAACGGCAATCCAGTAAAGTATTTGGAATTGGACGTGCAATGGAAATCTGGTCGTCAGCTCAGCAAAATTGCAGGCCTTGACGATGACGGCAACGAAGAAGCCTATGCTGCCTTTACCTATGACGAGAATGGTATTCGCACTTCCGAGCAGTCCATAGAGGATAGCCTTACTTTCGACTTCACCGCCGAGGACGGTGCCATTACCGGTCGGCAGAGTGCAGACGGCAAAAACTACCGCTTTATTTATGACGAGAGTGGCAAGCCTACTGCTTTCTTAATGAACGGTGCCCTGTACCACTATATCACCAATCAAATGGGCGATGTGGTAGGCGTAACTGACGCAGAAGGTAACTTGGCATTAGAGTATTTCTACGACGCCTGGGGCGATAATTTCACCCGTGCGATAGATCAATGCGACTTTGACGGAGAAAAGGGCGGCCTTGGCGCATACAAGTTATCTAACGCCAACCCGTTGACCTACCGTGGCTATTACTTCGACCATGCCATCGGTATGTATTATCTGCAAAGTAGGTATATGAACCCGGTAGTCAACCGCTTCTTCAATGCGGACGATCCGGATATTGCCAGAGAGTCCAAAGACATTCCTGTAGGCATGAATCTGTTTGCATACTGCAATAACGATCCGGTGAATGGCGTGGATCCAACGGGGTATAAATACAGCCCAAGTAAAGCTAAGGCATATGCTGAAAAATGGTGGGATAGTGATAAAGTTGGATATAATCATGCGTTTGGACGAGAAACAAATGGTGATTGCACCAACTTTGTATCCGCTTGCCTCTATGCTGGTAAGCTAAGTATTATGACTGGCGTTGGACGAAAAGGGTGGCATTGCCATTCGTATACTGATTTAAAGAAAAATCGCCGGCGACCTACTATTTATCAAAGATCGCATGCTTGGGCTGCTGCACAGAATTTGTACGATTGGTTACATGCAAAAAAGCTTGTTAATTATACATATGTGCTAAAAAACAGAAGCGATGTTGATAATGTTGGTAGAATTCTTATATCAAAACCGATATGTGCTGCTGTGATCTTTTTTACCAATTCAGGAAAAGGAAATAAGAATCATGCCGCAATAAGTGGGCAAGTAATTAGAAAGAATTACAGCTTCGATGTGTTTTATTACGCCCATTCGGTTCCGCGCAACGGAAAGAAAGGTAATAAGCACTCTTTAAAAGATTATCTGAGAGATCACAAGGGCTCAATGATACATGTATGCATTTTAGTATAGGATAGGGGATGATTGTTTTGCTAAAAAGAAGTGTATCGTTATTTCTTGTCTTGCTGTTGATCATTGGGGTCTTCACAGCCTGTGCAACAAAAGACAAAGATGATGACGCAAATTTAGTCACGGCCACCGTAAAATATAAAGATATTGCCAAAGACAGTGATTTTGATTGGCAAAAGCGCAATAATGCCTATTCATCTGACGGTATTCCAAAGGTGGAGTTAGAAAAAGACGGGTATTATATGATCAAGATTGTCTGCACAATAAATAATGGCTCTTCCAGAAATTTGGCTTGCTTGAATTTTGTTCCATATAAAGACAGTCAGATTATGTATGAAGAAGATGCCATTGATATTGATCCGCCTGCTTTATATACCATTGATCCGCATACTTCAGATTCGGTAGAGGCGTATATTTTTGTGAACAAGTCACTGGATACTGAACAAAAAATCGACGAAGCGTTAAAGAACGAGACAATTCTTTTCCGTGCAGTGCTATATACCGATGATGAATCCCCGCAAGTCGAGGGATCGAATATAAAGATACATGGCAAATATGTGGAACAATAGAACATAGAACAGGGGACGGTTTCTTGTTTCGCAAAAGCAAACTGAATTAACATCAAGTTTAAACAGCCACCGGATAACCGGTGGCTGTTTTGCATATTCAACTTGTTGATTGAGCTGTCAGAGTAAGATATTCTCTGTTATTTGATTTTTGTGGATTCTTGCATTATTTTTCATTTTGGTTTATAATAAAAGTGTATAAAGAGATTGGAGGTGCATCGAAATGTGTAAACTGATTAAATTCAGTGATGGTTGTTATGTAGCAGATATTAAGAAAAAATACATTCAGAACATTTGTGATTCAGCAAAAGATTTTGAAAATATCAGTCGAATTGTATTGTTTGGATCTGCGTTACAAACAAGGTGTACCAATAAATCCGATATAGACATTGCCGTGTTTGGGAAGAAAGGGCAAAATGCATATTTAAGATCAAAAGAATTCAAGCAATTTCAACGACGGCTATTTGCTCTCGATAATACATTCTCTCAAGATTATGATGTTCTTTATTTTTGTGATAATATAGAATGTGATAATGACATTATGCGTAGTATAAAAAGTGGTATAGAAATTTACAGGAGAGTTTAGTTTGAGTCTTTCCATGTCCTTAATAGAAGCAGACATAATCACTGCAAAGCAAGCAATTGCTTGCTATGAGAAATCAAAACCGAAAGATATGAAAAATATTGCGGCATACCATTTACAACAAGCAGCTGAAAAACTGATCAAAATTCAAATTCGATCAGAGTTGGATAATTCAAACAATGCAACCCTTTACACGCACAATATTGAAAAACTTTTAGCGTATTCTGAGCGGATGAATATGTCTATAAATGTTCCAGCGTATATAAAAGAAAACAGCTTGATATTAACTGCCTGGGAGTCTAGTAGCAGATATGAAGTTGGATTTCGTATACGAATAGATACGCTCAAACGCGCTTTAAGCGAAATAGAATCTTGGTACAAAATACTCTACAGTAACGGATTAAGAGAGGCGTAAACTTGTTGAAACGTTGGCGGTTTCTTGTATTATGATTAAGCTTTTAGTTGACATAATCATGAATTCAGCATAAATAAAAGCACAAGGAGATTTTGGCTTGAGCATTATGCTCTGGGGCCATCGTAGGCGGGGAGTATATTCCCCGCCATTTTCTTTTTTGGAAAATTGTAATGGAAGAGTTAAGTATTTGCATTGCATGGTTGGGTATTTTGGCGATATAGTGAATAGAACAGGGGAATGATTCCTTACTTTACAAAAGCAACTCGTATTAAAATCAAACAAAAAAACGCCACCGATTGTTCGATGGCGTTTTCAAACTTATATTTTTCAAATTTTCTGTTTGTTCATCAATATCAATTGCATTATCAAATTCTTCTTCCGTAATAATACCTCAAAAAAATGACCCGACGTGGTACGCATTGTTAAGAGGCGTGTCGGGTTCTGTTACTATAATTATATACGAATCTAAGAAATATGTCAATAATTATTAAAATATATCAGTTAATTATTATTATGCGTAGAATGCTACACCTGACATAACTCATCCTACAATAAAAACCGGAAAAGAAGAATATCAGAGGACAAACTGGCAATACAAAAAGCCACCGAAAGAATCGGTACCTTAAATGTCTGTAATAAGCAGATTTTTACACATTTAAAGCTTCCTGAAGTCCTTTGATTATGCTTTCATATGCGTTCATGTAATCAACCCCTATCTGTAAATACTTCAACTAATAATTTAATTGATTTGCGTTCTTCTTGTAAGGCTTTTGATTCCTTATCCGCAAGGCCGATTGCCTTCCGATGCTTGTCAAATTCAGGAGTCATGATGAATTCACGAGTCATAGTATATCCTCTCTTTTGATTTTATTATGCCTATATAATAGGGTATGTCAAGAGACTTTGAAAAATTGAAGATGAGAATGATCAAAGCGGAGCGACCAATTAATAGACAAAAACGGCCAAAATTGTTGGTTGCTTTTTTGACTAATTTTATGTTATGCTAAACTTGGTGAGGATGGTGTTAATTCTCATCGAAAACTGCCAAATCAACAGCTTGCATGCAAATTTGAACGAGACAGCTTTGTTATGGAGGTGTACAGTATTATGAGACAACTGGCTCTCTGGCTATGGGAAAATAAGGAATGGCTATTCCCTGGTATCGGTTCCTCCTTGGTTATGCTGGTAATAGGTGAAATTATTCATCACAAATCAGCAATCTTAAAAAGCATTAAATGGAATTTAAAGTATTTTTTTCGAAAACGTAAAACTGCTACTTCACCTAAGGATGATTCAAAATTTATTTCAGAAAATCCATTGGACGGTATTACAATACCATGTGGTACAATGTTTGAAAAAACATGGAAAGTTCAAAATGTTGGAACCGTTGTATGGAAGAATCGATTCTTAAAATGTGTAGAATATGCAGGTGCTTCTTTTTACCCAGAAAACGATATGGTCAAAATTCCAAAAACTTATCCTGGCGAAACTGTTGAGCTAAAGGTGCGGTATTTCGCTGTAGTTGAGGGCGATTATCGTTCGCGCTGGAAAATGTGCGATAAGAACGGAAACATATTCTACCCTGAAAAGAGCATCGGTGTAGGTGTGAATATACATGTACGTAAGAAAGCCAACGGCAGTAAAGCACTTCACGATAAGCATCGATCATAGAATAGGGGACGGTTCCCCGTACCGCAACATGAAACAAAGCAAAAGAGCGAGTCGTCAGACCCGCTCTTTTTTTAAACTGCAGCATAAGTTGCAACAAAATATATCCACTGTCTTAATTTATACGTCCTTTTAGAACAGAGGACGGTTCCTTGTTCTGCAAAAGTAAACTGAATCAACATCAAGCTTAAGCAGCCACCTAACACGGTGACTTCTTTGATACAGGGTTCGTTGCCGATGGTACTTTTCTCTGTACTAAGCTTTTGGCTTTACCAATAATTATCTGCTACACAAGCGCAACAACGTAATTGGCATCTCCCAATCCCTGTACATATTATGTATTTAAATTATATCACATCAATTATAACATATCTGACGGCAACGGCAATTTTTACAATGCAAAAAGCCACCGAAATAATCGGTGGCTTTAGTCATTTTTTTGATTGGTTATCAAATTATCTGCAGTACCAGAGGTGTCGTGTCTGCAAGATGTTCTTTGGCGAATTCATCCAGCTCATCAAAGTTTGCAAAAGAGCAAATAAAATTACTCTCGCACACATTATGGTAGCAGAACAGGAAAAGTTCGCCGGTATCTTCGTTCACATACAGTTCTTCGTCTGTACTGCTATACCACTTTTCAGTAGCAGGGGACATTTGATTAATAAAAACGTTTCTTTCTTCTGTTCCAACTTCCAGTAAGCTCTGACCTCTAAATTTTCTTGTGACTCTCATAAATTCTCCTTTCTTAAACCAGTAATGTCCAATCATCGTCATTGCCATCGTCGTCAACATTATAGCAATCAGGCGGTTCACAACAATTGTACCAACAGTAGTCTACTTTTCTTAAATCATCAGGATTTATTTTTATACCTAATTTTTCAAAATAAGATACAAAAGTTTCTTTTTCCTTATCCGAAAGATAAAAAGCATTGTGCCATTTTCCACACTCTTCGCCATATGAAGAATAGATAACAAAGTCTATATAATTTCGGTCATAATTATCTGTATATCCAATTTCAAAGTAGGGTGCATCCTGTCCAATATACTCCATTTCAGGATATATTTTTTTAACAAATTTGTGAAATCCATCTACAAATTCATCAACGTCTTGGCAATCGAATGATTTCAGAATCTCGTTTGTTATAGGCAACCTAATCACCTTATTATGTACATAATCTGACATATATGTTCTCCTTGTTAATTATTTTCATTTTTTAACGCCGTGAACAGCATTAAAATAACACTTATAGCACATTGCTTCGTACTTTTCATTTCCGCCAAGGATAATGTTTGAGTTACCGGCATCGGTGACAACATTTCCATTTTCATCTTTCAGCACGTTAATGATGGCTTTGTTTCCGCATTTGCAAACCGTTTTGATTTCCTGAATGCTGTCAGCCAGTTCAAACAATGTTTTGCTTCCGGGGAACAACTGGTGTTTGTAATCAGTTCTTAAACCATAACAAAGCACCGGAATGTCCAGAAAGCTGGCAATGTTACGCAGCGTTTCAATTTGATGGATCGTGAAGAATTGACATTCATCAACAATAATGACATCAAAGTCGAATTGCTTTGTGGTTTTGTCTCTGTGCTTGGCTACAATGTATTTCTTAATGTCAGTCTTAACATCGATACATTCTGCTTTCGCTTCAAGACCAATTCGAGATTTGATGATGTCCTCTCCATCACGATTATCAATACTTGGTTTGAGCAATAGAACGCGTTTGCCTTTTTCCTCGTAATTAAACTTAGTCATTAAGGCATTTGCGGTCTTGGAACTGCCCATGGATCCGTACTTATAGTACAGCTTTGCCATTTCTATGACTCCTTTCTGATTTTACATAATTTCTCTTATCAAATAACAAAAGAGCCATTTGATAACAAATGACTCTTCGTGTAATGACAGGCATAAGTAATTATAACATATTTTTTGACAATCAAATAATATCCTTAAATTTTAATAAAGTGTTCGTCATAATGTACAATGTTTTGTCTGAATACCAGACTGAATTTGGTCTATCCGACAAAATTTCGAAAAATTAGGCAAAAAATGCAATTTTTTCTCAAAATTAGCCATTTTTGGGCCAAATTGAGTGAAATACCGAAATTTTTGGTGCAATTTTGGTGCAACTGGCGTGATTTTGTGTATCCTTGAAAGGCAAAATCGTAAAGTGTGGCTACATCAAAAAAGTGCAAAAAATGGCTTAAATAGGGGGCTTTTGGGCAAAAGAATAGCTTTCCGTAAATAAACGGAAAGCTACCTTTTTGGTGCGGATGACGGGACTTGAACCCACATGAACTTGCATTCACTAGAACCTGAATCTAGCGCGTCTGCCAATTCCGCCACATCCGCATATTCAATTTGCTCTAATTTTTTACACGCCAAGAGCGGGCGAGGCAGAGCCGAAAGGCTTGATCTGCGGCGCTGTCCGAAACAGCATTGACATAATACCACGAGGGGAGTAAAATGTCAATAAGAAATTTTGATTTTTTTGAGGTTTTTATGAAAAAAATTTGGATTTCGCTGATTTCCGCGTTATACTGTGGTTTTACATTAGGGTATATGCACTTTGCGGACCCGCGCACCAACGTCGGGGCGCTCTCCACCATCGGACGGGACCACCCGGTGCTGTTTGCCCTGTGGGGTGCGGGCACTTACGGGGTGCTTTACCTTTTGCTCTATACCATGTATAATAAGCAAAAGCGCAGAGGGCTGTGCCACGGTCTGCTGCTGCCTGCCGGTGCGGGTATGGCGCTGACGGTGTGCTGTCCTTTTGACTTTGAGCGGCACGCCCTGTGGCTGCTGCATTGCATTGGATCGCTGGCTTTTTCCGTGCTCAGTGGGGTAGCGATCTTTCTGTGCTTTTTGTTTTCATTCAAAAAAGGGCGATTTTGGCAGTGCACCACGGTATTTTGGGCGGCACTGATGATCGGTGATCTGATTTTGCTGCTGATCTATAAAGAGACCGGCCTGATCGAGGCGATGCCTGTGCTTACCGGTGTGGTGCTGCTGAACATTGCGATTTATCAAAAAGAAAAGGTGACAGCTTATGCGGCTTGATCGAGCGTTGGCGCACTTAGAGCGCTATCCGTTCCATATGCCCGGACACAAGCGCAACCCGGATTTTTGTTTGCCGGGTGCGGAAATTGATATTACGGAAATAGATGGCTATGATGACCTGCACGCCCCCACCGGGGTGTTGGCCCGGCTGCAAGCGGATTTGGCAGCGCTGTATGGTGCGAGGGCATCTTTTCTCTCTGTTAACGGTTCTACCTGCTGCATTTTGGCGACCATATCCGCCCTGTGCAAGCCGGGGGACGAAATTCTTATTGCCCGCAACTGCCACAAGGTGGTGTACAATGCCTGCTTTTTGAACCGGCTGCAGGTGCACTATGTAGAGGCTGAATTTGACCCCACCACCGGTTTTTATACCCGTGTGACCCAGGCGGCGCTGGATGAGGCATTGGCTGCTCACCCTGAGGTGGCAGCGGTGGTAGTGACCTCGCCTACATACGAGGGCTATATTTCTCGTCTGCACTGCTCGGTGCCGCTGGTGGTAGACGCTGCCCACGGCGCCCACCTTGGACTGGCCCCTTGGCTGCCCGGCCGTATGGAGGGAGACGCGGTGATCTGCTCTTATCACAAGACCCTGCCGGCGTTGACTCAAACTGCCGGTGTGCAGGTATATGACTCTTCTTTGGCGCCGAAGATCAAGCGGTACATGGATATGTACGAGACCAGCTCTCCCAGCTATGTGCTGATGAACAGCGTGGCAAAAATGGCCGATTTGGTGGCGGATCCGGCTGCGTTTGAGATGCTGCAAGCGGGACTGGAAAAGCTATATAAACTGCCTTTGCAACACTTGCGATTGATCCGAGCGGACGATCCTACCAAGATCAATATTTCCACCCTGCATTGCAACATAGACGGCAACGCCTTGGCACACCGGCTGCGGGCGCGTGGGATCGAGCCGGAGATGAGCGACGGCTTTGCCTCCGGCAGCAGCACATGCCAGATGATCTGCAGGTTCGTGCAGCCCATGGCCTGCGCGGCCTCGATGACTCCGGCCGGGACCTCT